>Ga0315282_10000676_pt1 | contig 66977 bp, 70 predicted proteins | sample YL17G07_20_MG_FD_203693 | JGI IMG/M metagenome (GOLD analysis project Ga0315282, IMG submission 203693) | Sediment microbial communities from Yellowstone Lake, YNP, Wyoming, USA - YL17G07_20 | ecosystem: Environmental > Aquatic > Freshwater > Lake > Sediment | place: USA: Wyoming | collected...
CAGGGTTTCCAACGGGAACGATGAGAACAGACCGACGAAAACCCAGACTCTTTCTAGACCCTCTAACCGTCAATCCCTGATCTTCTGCCTCGTCCAGAATGTATTCAGCACCGCATGAGATGACGTCGCCCTGCTTTAATTCTGCTATCTCAGCCAAAAGATCACTAGGTTTGCCCACTTTCAAACTGCAACTTACACGGATTTTCTTCTCAAAGATAGTGATGGCGTCACGAAGAGGAGGCGCCACAGCCCCCGCAGAATAAACGCGCAACTGGGACTCCTGCAAAGTCACACATTCCCAAGTTTCTTCATCGACTAGAACACATAAAAACGTTCTCTAAGAAGACCTTGTTGAAGATGCAAGGAGAAAACATCAAAAAGGAGGGGCTTGCGGAAGACCTCGCCACTAGTCTTCGGTTCAAGTCCTATCGGCGGCGCCACAGACTACTCACGCTTCTTTTCGTCGAGAGAATAGAAAACTGGGTCATAGAAAAAGGGGGGTCTTAGGGTGGGGCAGGACAGCATGGTTTGACAATCGAAATCGGTTTTCTACCCGTGGACACTACGAGTTGCTTAGGGCTTTTCAAAATCACTTTCGTGCCATCCGCAATGAAAACTACATCTGCAGTCTTGTAGACTAGCTTGGAGCCGTCAAGCACAAGAATGTCGAATCGATTTGTCTCGTTCGGGAAAGCGAAGATTGAGCCGTCACGTTCATCTATACATTGCCAACTGTGTACATGTCCTTTCTTGAAAAACCTGCCAAATACGTCTCTTGCTCTAACCTCGAAACCTTGTGGATTTTCGTAGCCCATTTTCTTGAGGTCCTCATTGTTTGCTTCGCTGAGATGTCGCTGTACTTCTTCGGTGTTTCCAAGCATTAGGAAGGGTTCATTCACCTCTCTTTCAACTGACCTCCCTATGGCGCCTTCTTCGGTTTCGACTATCGTGTCTAAGAGCAGTTTCGCCTTTCCGTGGAAAACATGGCCTCCGTGCTTATCGCCTAACTTTATTGCGACCGCGAGAGCTTCCTTACCAATCGCCACCAAGCCTTTCTCTGCTTGCCATAACACAAACGGTTCAGTAGTTCGTGAAATCGTACTGTCAAGTTCATAATCTGTCCACATAGTCTCACCTTATCTCAAGCTTGTTCTGCGTCAGATTTATTGGAATCACGGGAGTCCGTGTGACGCCTTTCGTCATCCTGACGGACGCGCTCACCGGCTTTCGTGGCCATTCTGTAAGCGGCTCTGCCAGGCATAGTGATGAGGTAGCGTCCCCTGACCTTTTCTTGAACAACTAGTCCTGCCTCTTCAAGCACGTTAAGGTGGCTTGAAAGCGTGCTCGTAGTAATCTCTGAGAGTTGCTCCTGCAACTCGTTTATGTATTTTCCCCCGCTCATAAGCTCGTCCAATATCTTTAACCTGTGCTCATGACCGAGAGCGTTCATTACCTTGGCTACGTCTGCAAGACTAACTTTGCGTTCGTCTTCTTCCTCGTCACGTGCCCTTCTTCTAAATATCCTGACTCCTCCGGGGCCGATGAACACGGACTTTTCAAGTTCGCCATGCACACCTTCTGCAACAGCCTGTATTTCGTCTTCAACATATCCTCGAACGGCGTTGCCGATGTCGATGTAGACGCCTCGACTTTTCTTTCGCTCCGCGTCGATCACGTCTTTGAGTTGATCTTGAAGGTCAGCTATTTGCTCTTTGAGTTTCTTCATCTCTTCTTTCAGGTCTTCTGACATTCGATTATCACGACGCTTAATTTCACATTTTACGTTTTTAATTTGGTAAGAGTCTAATACAAAATCACAGATATAAATCTTGCCCAAGCGGAAAACCGGCAACTTTTGGAACAGCTATGCCTTCGTCACGTCTAGCTGAAGCATGAAACCTCTTCATTAATACAAGGTCGACGTTGGTTGAGGTCCAGAAGGAAATCTTAAAAAGCAGTTCTGTATGAACTTGTCTCGTGGATGGCTGTAAGGCATGATTGCTCAATAGTGCCAAGTCATTCTTGCCATGTTGCTACAGCCATTTTTCCGGTTTGAGGTGTTTTGCTTGATAGAACGTCTTAGACAGGAGTTCAGTTTCATTCATGGAAACGTTTTGGTAATCATGACTACGTGGGCTGTCACTGACTTCGCCACCCTCCTCCCTGACTCGTATTACTCGCTTTATGTTGAAGCTCTAGGTGCCTCAGCACTCTTGCTGGGCGCAATTCTATCCGTAGCCAGTTTCGCCATGGCGTTTCTTCAGCTCGTCGGAGGATATTGGACTGACAGGTATGGAAGAAAACCTCTGATCATTAGCATGAGCTTTGGAAAGGCACTGATTTTTCTGATCTTTTCAACGGCCCCCACGTGGCACTTCATTCTTCTAGGCGAGGTATTGCTGGGAATATCTTCAGTGTCGCAGCCGGCGTTAATGGCTATAGTCTATGATTCGATACCTCCTGAAAAACGCGGCTTAGGCTATTCTCTCACTATGTGGGTTGGGATAGTCTCAATACTGTCGCCCATCGTGGCCGGTTTTCTCTATTTGATCTGCGGCTTAGTCAACGGTATGAGGATAGCATATGTTGTGGTTTCTGCATGCTGGTTTGTCTCTGGATTAATGTTGTTGCACTTGACAGAGACCTCCAAACATGAGGCGAACATTTCCCTTGGAGAAGCTGTAAAACAGTATCCACAGGCGCTTAAGAAATGTGTACAAGTCTGGAAGTTTGTTCCCAGATCCATGCTAAACCTTCTTTTGATTTTCACGCCGGCCACTTTTTTCATCAGGATGTGCATACCTTACTATGCTCTCTATGCAAATCATTTCCTAAATGTAGGAGAATTTCAATGGGCAATGCTGCATACTTGGGAATCTATAGTCTTCTACTGTGCAGCGATTCCCGTTGGCAAGCTGGTTGACTTTTTCGGCAGAAAGAAGCCACTCGTCCTCTCTTCAGTGTTCTCTGCCGTGGGCATCGGTCTGTTTCTCTCTGGCGATCTCTTCAGCCTTTACATTTTCTTTACTTTTTCTGCCCTGTGCAACGCTTTGATATTCGCAGCTTATCCTGCCTTGCAAGCAGATCTGACTCCCAAAGAGCTGAGGGGAAAAGTAATAGGCTTCACAAACTTTGTGGACGGTTTCTTGGGTTCTATTGCAATGCTTCTAGGAGGCTTTCTATACGGAAGCGTACTACCTATGATGCCGTTTCTCCTACTGCTGATTTCCATGACCGCGACCGCCGGAGCTACATACGTGTTCATAACTGAACCAAAAACCATGGAGAGCTGACATATTGTGCAAAACAGTCCAGTTGACCTAGCACCTAGCTAAGGGGCCATGGTCAGTGGCCTCATTCATGATTGCGTAAATTCAGCTCTATTCTGACCTGATTTTTGGTCTATGCTGACGAAAAGAACAAAAAGATCCGGCTTCACTATGAGGAGCATCAGACTGAAAGCGGAAGAGAACAGGGAAGATGAAAGCTTTAGTCTTCAACGGCAGTCCAAACATGGACAAAGGCAATACTGCACTAATTCTTAACCCTTTCATCGAAGGAATGAGAGAAGAAGGAACCGAAGTTGAGCTGCAACACATTAAACGACTCCAGATAAATCCTTGCCAAGGCGAAATGAACTGCTGGCTCAAAACACCCGGAAAATGCCCACGGAAAGATGACATGAACGCGATCTATCCGAAACTGCGACAGGCAGACATCATAGTTTTCGCTGTTCCAGTATACGTAGACGGAATGCCAGGCCCAATGAAAAATCTGATTGACCGCTTGATTCCGCTCATCGAGCCATACGTTGAACTGCGAGAGGGACATTGCCGTCACACAGTTCCAGAAGGACACAAACATTCAAAGGTGGTGCTGGTCTCTACATGCGGTTTCTGGGAGATGGATAACTTCAATCCTTTGGTCATGCACATGCAAGCTATATGCAAGAACGCTTGCTGGGAATACGCTGGCGCGCTCTTGAGACCTCACAGTAGCGCCTTGTGGTACATGTTAAAGAAAGGTATGCCAGTCCAGGACGTTATCGCAGCGGCAAAGAGGGCTGGGAAAGAGCTTGTGAGAAACGGCAGAATGGAAGAAGAAACCCTCAAAACCGTGAGCCGTGAGCTGGCTCCACTGGAAGCGTTCGTAAGCAAGATGAACCGAGACTTCAAGAGAGCCCTGGACAGACTCGAAACAGAAAAAACTTGAAAGCGCTGGGAAATCACCTTGAGCTTTGACTACCCCAAGAACGTTCGCTTCCAATGCACAAAATGTGCCCTCTGCTGTGGCGACACGAAGAAACGAACCAGACACATCCTTCTGCTAAAAAAGGAGGCTGAACGGATTTCGGAAGCCGCCTCCAAACCTGTCGAAGAATTTTCCGTACAGATTAAAGGGCACGAACCCTATGTTTATGAGATTAAGAAGACAAAAAAAGAAGGGAAATGCTTCTTTCTTAAAGACCATTTCTGCACTATCTACGCGTCAAGACCGTTAATCTGCAGGTTCTATCCGTTCCAGCTGAGAACCATGAAAGATGGAAAATACAGGTTTTCGTATACTGCGGAATGCCCGGGCGTAGGCAAGGGAGAACTGGTAGAAAAGGGCTGTTTCGAAAATCTTTTCCAGCAAGCCTACGAACAGCTTATAGGAGAAGCAACAAAACCAGTCTAATCGTCAATTTCAAATCGCTGCACTGCAAGCTTTGCAAACAAGATCACCCACGCTGACGATTTCACCAGACTGCACATGATTTAAAATTACACGCGCATATGTTGGTATTGTAGCGTTGATTGCATGGATCAGATGATCGTTGGGTTCGTCAACTTTTGAAAGGCTTTCTTAGTGCATTCATGCTTTGCGAAGCCGTTGCCCTTTATGAGACTTTTGTCAAGTATGGCCTACGAGAGCTGCAGTTTGTCTCGCCGGATTCGCAACCGTCACAGTTTGGTCTCGCCCTGTGGATTTTTCCGGTCGCGTTTACCATGATGATCTTGATTGCTTATTTCAAGGTCCTCGAACCAATAGGCAAAGAGAAGGTGGAAAAACAGACGGTTACGAAATCCTGGGTGAACGTGCTTTTCTTTCTGTCTTTTGTCTTCGGGGGACTTGTGGCTGCAGGAGGCATTGCAAGCATGGCGCTCTTAGCGATAGTCGTGGTTGTCTTGGAGAAGTGAAGAGCGAGAAGAGAGACAGTCAAGCAAAGACATTGGTGGACTTCGCTAGCCGAGCACAGCGTGAATGTATGCGTTAGTCTCGTTCGAACGATGCTTTTCTAGAGTTGCCTAGCTTGGCAAGCATTGGTTTCTCGAAATCGGTCTGAAGCGCCGGAGCACTTGACACTATTGGTCGTCTCTGTATGTGCTTATGCCCGCACTCACATTCAAAACCGACTATTTTTCCCATGCGTTTCACTTTTCGCCATCTCTTAGCATTGCACCGAACGTCATTCCTGTGAAGAACCCAAAGCATCTTCGCCTCGCTTGAGGTTATTGGGGCATAGTGCTTTGCTGAAGTGCAATACCAAGCTGTGTAGATTGCGAAGAAGCCCCAGAGTGCGGGTACGATTATTTCCAGCATGTTTTTTCACCGCTGTATTTGCGTTCTACACATGTACGGATATGTCCAGTTTGAGGCATATGCACAGTAAATATATCTTCTGTCTTACTATTAAAGATATCGTCTATCTTACTATTCTATCTTACTATATAAGCATTCTCTCAGATTCCGAACAACCGCTAACAACCCTAAAACCGCTGAAGCACATCCTTCTTCTCCATAATATAACCACAATAATGGCATTTCAACAGCAGCGGGTCCTCAGAATCAACGTAAAACCTTGCCTTGACAGGCTCATCACTGTTACTTATACAAGCCGGATTGACACACTTGATGATGTCCTCGATAACCTTCGGCAACTTGACATCCTGTTTTTTCACAACTTTATAATCGCGGATGATGTTGATACTTGCATGCGGAGCCAACAAAGCAATCTTGTGGACTTCCTGCGGATTCAGCTCCCTGCCCTCAATCTTAACAATGTCCTTTGTCCTAAGACGCTTACTTGGCACGTTGATCGCAAGTGTGATAGGACCCTTCTCCTTTCCAGTTATTCCCAAAATCTTGACAACGTCTAGGGCATGACCAGCAGTAATGTGGTCAATCACTGTGCCATCCTTAATCTTAGAAACACGTAACTCCGTTTCACTCATACCGAATCCCCTCTAAGAAGAGCCTTATACCCAGAACACAAATAAAAGACTTTAACCTTCACATGTCTCGGCGACTCTTCGACGACCAATAAAAAGTTATTTAGTAGTTGCGTAGAGTTGTTGTGGGTGGGAGTTTGGAATTTGAAGGCAGAGACATAATCTCAATCAAAGACTTCTCCCGCGACGAAATCAACTATGTTTTCAAAACCGCAAAAAACATGGAGCCCCTAGCCGCGAAAGGCTCAAACATGCTCAGGGGAAAGATCCTTGCAACCCTGTTTTTCGAAGCAAGCACCCGCACACGTTTAAGTTTCGAATCAGCCATGCACAAACTAGGCGGGTCCGCGATAGGATTCGCTGAAGCAGAAATTGCCTCAGTCAAAAAAGGCGAGAACCTCGCTGATACTGTGCGTGTCGTGGAGAGTTATGCTGACGTAATAGCCCTAAGACACCCGCTTGAAGGCGCAGCTCGGCTTGCAGCTGAATTTTCAAAAGTGCCAATTATCAACGGAGGAAGTGGCGCTGAGGAACATCCCACCCAGGCGCTTTTGGACTTGTATACGATAAAGAAGGAGAAAGGCAAGATTGACGGCTTGAAAATAGCGCTCGTCGGCGACCTGAGATACGGAAGAACGGTTCACTCCCTAGCCTATGCGCTTTCTTTGTACGATATCGAACTGTACCTGGTTTCGCCTGAAACTCTCAAGATGCGCCGCGAGGTCTTGCAAACAATAACGGAGAAGATTGAAGTCAGTGAAAGGACAAGCCTTGAAAAGATTGTTCCCCTCGTGGACGTTCTGTACGTCACGAGGATACAGAAGGAACGTTTCCCCGATGCAGCCGAGTACGCCAAAGTCAAGGGCTCATACAAGATAGACTTGGAAGCGCTGAAGGAGGCCAAGAAAGACCTGATAATTCTTCATCCGTTACCGCGGGTCGACGAGATAGCCGCTGAAGTTGATAACACGCCATATGCACGATATTTCCAGCAGGTCTGGAACGGCATAGTGGTTAGAATGGCGCTCTTGGCCCTCATCTTGGGCGCAGTGAAATAACCTATCGTTTCCTGTTCAAAGTCTAAACGTTCGCGAACCTGTCGAAGACGATCAGCGTGCCTATGGCGCCGCATGAAGGACACTTATGCAACAAGCCAAACCAGCTTTTCTTGCAGTCAATGCAATAGGTTAGCCTGCGGTTGTACGTGAAGAGCTTGGCACTGGAATCCTCAAGAATCTGCTGAGTCAATCCCATCAGCTCATCAACCGTGTACTCTGACTCTCCAAGCTCAACAATCGCTAAGCCTCCGCCTGTGTGGAATCCGCCTAGTTTTCGCTCTACGGCTAGAGACTCTGACTGGACCTTACCGTCCTTAAGCGCTAGGCTGGACGCAGTTGAGTAGAATGGTTTGTCTCTTGTTCCTGAAAACCGAACCTTCCCAATGCCGTATCTCTCGATGTCTAGTTGCGCCAGCCTTTCGGATGCCTCGGTATCTGGCACAGTCGCCGGCTGCAGCCGCTTTCCGTGCCTTCTGCCAGTTTTGCGTATGAAAGCCTGGATGGTCTGTGCAGTCTCCTCGATAAATTGCAAAGTCTTCTCATCATTGATGCTCTTTCCTGTGAACCATTCTGCCGCTTCCCTCAATCCCGCTAGGTTGATTGTGGCTGTGCAGTTTTCAAGCCTGAAATATTGGTCGTTACCCGCGCTTTGCATCAGAAAGGGAAGCAGGCCCTCGCCGTGCTGTTTGAGCGTTCTGTACTTAATTTCCAATGCACGGGCTGCCATCTCGAGTCTTTCTCTGAGGAGTTCAGAAAACTTGGTCTTGTCCTTCTCAGACTCGTACGCAATTCGCGGAAGGTTAACGGTTACTTGTCCGAGGCAACCCGTGCGCAGCGTGTCAATCTCCCAGTCGCCGTCTAAATCTGTGGCAAGTTTGCACCCGAGACCCGAGAATACCGAGCACTCCTCATTCTTCGCCAAGACATCGGCAAAATAGAGGCTTCCCTTTTGTGAAGCCATATGATGTGCTTTCAAGAAAAGCGCCTTCGCTCTTTCATCAGTAAACGTTTCGGGGCGGATTTTCAAAATGATTTGTGGGTTTGACAATGGCTTGTGAACATTCTCGTCGCTGAATACGTCAAGGACAAGTGACGCCAAGAGTTGGCTTTCTTCAGCAAAACCACTGTACTTGCCAGCGGGTTTTCCAAAGGGTCCAAGTGCTGGCTTCCCTCCGACGAAACCTGGAATAGTAAGCTCCAACCCTAAAGACGTTGGGACGTGTTGGCTCACGTTCAGTACAAAAATGCGCAAAGCCTCCCTGACCCTCGAAGGCTCAACGTCCTTCACGAAAGGAGCTAAGAAGACATTGAAGTAATCGACTGTCTGCATTTTGTCTACTTCTTTAATGGAGTGTAGAAGAATGTTGAACACCAAAGCCAGTGCAGAGTCGAAGTTTTCAGGCGCGGGGTAGCCGGGCTGAGTAGCGTTCGGTTTCTCCAGGTTTAAGCCGTTCTGGAAGAAGAATCGCAAATCATGCATCACCTCGCTCGGTTCAAGAATCCAAGAACCTAGACTGTGGACGTGTATTAAGCCAGACAGGTGTGCGTCGGCTATGTCTCTTGGAAAGACTTTTAGAAGAGCGTATTCTTCGAGGACCGTTTCTCCAGCTGCCTTGTGTACCGAGGATGACCCCTGTGAAGCTTTGTTTTTGGCTTCTACAAGTGATGCGACTTCATGGACTGGAAGCCCTAGCCGGGTCAGCTTGTGGCGGTACTCTTCTAATCCTTTCTCGATCAGAATCGCGTTCACCACTTCTCTGACCAGCGGCGCCGTCAAGTACTTTGTTCTCGACTTGAGCAACCGTTTTTCCGTTTCTTTGGCCACTTTTTGAGCCAGTTCCGCGGGCATCTTGGCTTCCCTGATAAGAGAGTTCGCAATCTTGTTTGCGTCGAACTCTTCCAACGCAAGCCTAGAAGTGCGGACAAGCATTCCTTTGGGCTTGAGGGCTTTCTTCTCGATCCGGTCGGCAACGTCTATAACCATCTTGCCGAGCTCAGTCAGGAGATATTTTCTTGCTTCCACGTCAGCCTCGAGTAGGTCTGCCTTGAGAAGGAATTTCAGGTGATACGCAAATCTCCCAGCATCTCTGCTGGGGTTCATTTTGAGCGAACTCATCAACTCAGTGTAGGAGAGAGGACCCTTGTCGAAAAGCAGGTTCAGAATTTGCAGGCGCAGAGGTGACGAAACTGCCTTGAGAACTTTGACCCCTCGAACGCGGTGCGGAACAGACAAGCCCACCTCACCTTCCTGCAGACGTAAGCGTACTATTTGAAAGTAAGAGTTTAAAGGTGTTAGGGAACACTTATTTTTGTGGCTTCAGTTCAATAGGCATTCGCATGGGGCTGTCGGCTAGCTTGGTCTAGGCTATGAGCCTCGGGCGCTCGTGACGGGGGTTCAAATCCTCCCAGCCCCATTATTGGACCTGAACCTAGTTGGGCGCAAACACCTACAGGCTGGAATACCGCGAATTTATCAGCAAGAACCACCTTTCTCCCAATTCCTTTTGCTTGGAATTTTTCCATGCGCCAAACTCGTCTCGGATGCTCTCTGTGCTCCTTTGATGTCTACAATCGGGTCATCTCCAACATGCAAGCATTGGTTCGCGTTTGTTCTCGATTTGCTCAATGCGGCTATGAGAATTGATGGACGAGGGTTGCGCAGCCGTGTTGATAGGACAATATTATAGTGTCGAACTTCTCAAATTCCTTTCTTGAATTGTCTGAAATGCGCGTGTGTGTCGGATCTTTATCACGAGCTATGTTAGAAATCTGTATTTTTGGTTAACAAAGTTTAACCGCAGGGCGCTGAAGGTGAGAATCTTCGGTCAGCACAATTGAAGTTGCCTGTGCCCAATCTTCGAAAAGCTGCCGCTCTTCTCACAACAGCCTATCAATATCCAACGGGTCAAACCGTCCGAGCCTGCTCCACAGCACAGGGATATGGGTAGGCACTACTACTCTCATCGGATCCACTTATAGATAACGTAGATCGTGCATCGCGTCCATGGTGCCTTCAGAATCCGCTGTTGACCGTTGGCCTGCCAGACGCTGACGCATAGCGGCTAGGCGTCTAGCCACAGTAAGGGAGAGAATGCGTGCAGTTTTCATGGGCAACAAGGATCGCCCGCACATACTTGAACCGTGACGAGTGAGTAATAAGGCTTCTAACATTATCAGAAACTTTGCAACGAGTTACTTGCTGATTTGCATTCAGAACCACATTGTTGCCTTCAGGTAAGAAGAAGTCGAGACGCCTTATGTTTTTCCCTTTGTCCTTTCAGAATCCCAGAGACTGAATACTTCTTCAGCGATTTGTGGTCTCAAAACAAATATGTCTTCGGGGTTCTTCACGTAGAGACAAACCATGTAAACTCTGTCAAATGCGTTGGACCTGACCAGCATGTAACTGGGCTCCTTCGGAAACACGTGGCGGCGCCGCTTGAAAACCTCGTTGAAAATCTCCGCAATTTTCTCGGTTGGAACACTGTGGTCAAAGCCTATCTCAAAGCTGTAACAATACAGGCTACGCGTGTGCTCATCCTCGTACAAGTAGTTGGTGATGTCTCTTTGCAGAATCTGCAGATTGGTGAGCGAAACAACATTGTTTCCCAACGTCAGAATTTTCGTGTAGTTGATCGTTATTTCCTGCACAATCCCTTCAACAGTTCCCACACGAACATAGTCCCCTGCCCTGAGTGGCCGCGTCGCGAGTAGATACAGCCCTGCTATAAAGTTGCCAATAGTTTGCTGCGATGCGAAACCGACCGCAGCGCCTCCAAGAGCGGAGAAGGCTACGAACCATTCTGTCGTCAATCCTCCAACCCTGACGATTGATGCCACGGCACCGATTAGGATAAGGATGCGGAGGGTCAAGACCAAGCTGTTCATGACGTTCGGTTCCAGCTTTGCTCGTTTCGCGAACCTTCTGAGGTACCTGGTTATCATTCTTTCGAGAATGAATGCTGCCAAGGCAATGATGGCCATAGACAGAATCTGCGACCACGTGACGCCGAAGATGGTTGACGAATTCAAACGGTCAAGGAATCCTTGCCCATCCACAGCCTTCTTTCACCTTTGTTTTTACTTGTTCTAACAGCGCCTTTTTATAAACTCTTTCATATCCATCAGCAACAGTCCGCATATGTTTATATCAATCATTCTCGAAACGTTATCGCTATGAGCGAAAGGGAAAAGACAAAGGCAGTTAGAACTTTTGCGTTGGCGTCATTTCTGAACGATTTCGGTTCGGACATGATCTATCCTATCTGGCCACTGTTTGTGACGACCGTTTTGCAAGCTGATATGGCTATTCTAGGTTTCATCGACGGCTTAGGCGACGCTATCGTTTCACTGTCACAGGCCGCGTCAGGCTACATTTCGGACAGGACAAAGAAAAGGAAAGTCTTCGTTTGGACAGGCTACCTCTTCGGATCGTCATCAAGAATTGGCTATGCGTTGTCCACAGCATGGCAGCATCTAATTCCCTTCAGAATTCTAGACAGAGCAGGCAAGATGAGAGGGGCACCAAGAGACGCCATCATCGCAGACGTTTCCACAGACGAGAACAGGGGCAGAAATTTCGGGCTGCTCCGAGCAATGGACAATCTTGGCGCCGTGTGCGGCATCATAGTCTGCATTCTGTTTTTCGGACTTTTAGGCTACAAAAACCTGTTCCTGATAGCTGCAGTCCCATCAGTAGTCAGTGCACTGCTGGTTCTTTTCATGATCAGAGAGGCAAGGTCGTCGGGTAATAGGCTCTACAAGGGGCTTTCCTTGAAAGACTTGGGCACCAACTTCAGGCTGCTTCTCTTCTTAAGCGCCGTGTTCGCCTTGGGCTCTTTCAGCTATTCCTTCTTGCTGATATACGCGAAACAGTTTGGGTTCCAGACAGAGTTTGTGCCTGTCCTATACTTGATATTCACCGCTGTTGCTTCAATCTTCTCTTGGCCGTTTGGGAGGCTTGCAGACAAAATCGGCCGAAAATCTGTTCTCATATTGTCCTACTTTTTCTGGGGCTTAGTATGCTTAAGCTTCGTGTTTGTGGAAAGCTACTTTGCAATCATCCTGACGTTTGTTCTGTACGGTTTGCATAAAGGAGCCCTAGAGCCAGTGCAGAAAACCCTCGTGTCAGAACTTGCTCCAGCCGAGTACAGAGCCAGCGGTTTGGGAGCGTTTCAAATGGTGATTGGAATCTTGGCGTTGCCCTCTTCTTTCATAGCCGGTGTGCTTTGGGTCAACGTAAGCCTATTTGCACCTTTCTACTTCTCGCTGGGCTTAACCCTCCTGTCAATCGTGATGCTGTTGTTCGTCAAGGAAAGGTAAGCTGAAACATCAATCCAGTTTCGCTTCTAGAGCGTCAGCGATCGTAAGACTAATGAAAGATTCTGGGTGCGAAAGCTTTAATTGAAGTTCAAAACTTATTCTGCCAACACCTCTAGAGGGTGTTGCTCCATGGCCTTACAAAAGGGAGACTTCATAATAATAGATTACGTCGCAAAAGTGAAGGAAACAGGAGAAATCTTCGACACCACAAACGAGGAAGTCGCCAAAAAGGAGCACCTGTACAAGGAAGGCGACATCTACGAACCCAAACTTGTCGTGATAGGTGAAGGCTGGGTTCTTAAAGCGTTAGATGAAAGCCTAGCCACGATGGAAATAGGCAAGCCCACTTCAGCCGAGATACCTCCCTCAAAAGCCTTCGGCGACCGCGACCCTGAAAAAGTCAAGCGTGCCCCCCTGAGGCAGTTGCTTGCCAAAGAAATAACGCCTAGCATTGGACTGCGCATTGAATATGGCGGGAAAATGGCCACGGTGCGAGCCATAGGTGCAGGCCGTGTTCTCCTAGATTTCAATCCGCCGTTGGCAGGAAAGACGCTTATTTACGATGTCACTGTTCAGAAGAAACTTGAGGCAGCGGAAGAACGAGTCGTAGCACTTATTCATCGCAGAATACCTGCTGTGGAACAGGCGAAGTTCGAGTTGGCCATCAAGCCAAAAACTGTCAGCGTGGAAATGCCTGAAGAAGCTTTCTACTTGGAAGGGATACAGGTGGCCAAAAGAGGCATAGTAGTGGATGTACAGAAGTTCTTCCCGCAGATAACCAGCGTCAAGTTCACCGAAACGTTTAAGGTCGAACCCAAGGCAGAAACCGAAAAGAAAACCTCAGCCCAATAAGCTCTGTTGCTTTACTCAGAAAACGAAGCTTTTCTGTGCCCCATCAGGCCTTTGCGCCAGTTTCTATCCATAGTCTAAGACAAAAGATTGCCATTTCTAGATGACTTCTGTTGTCTTTGCCAGCTTCTCGCAAGCCTCAACAGTGAGACTTTGCCTGCTCAAAATGGTGTATCTATCTGGTCTTATAGTTGCAGCCATCATCAGCGCCTTCACTATTTCATCCTTCTCTGCGCCAAGTTCACGTGCATTTGTGGGAGCGCCTAGTTTCTTCAGCGTATCTCTTATGCCTCGCCAATTCGCTCTCTGCAGACAAGCCATCAATATTGCTCCGACGCCGCATTGATGACCATGCATGGCGTGATTCGGTCTGATTATGTCAAGTGCGTGACTGAACATATGTTCTGACCCGCTGCATGGGCGACTGCTTCCCGCGATGCTCATGGACACGCCGCAGCTTATCAGGGCTTCTAGGAGCACTCGTAGGCCCTCTTCATTATTAGGTTTGATGATCTCGGCATTTTGTGTTACGAGCTTGGCACTCATCAAAGCCAAGCTTGCAGCATATCCGCCGTAGTATTCGTTCTTTTCTTCGTGCGCCAGTTTCCAGTCCTTTACAGCCGTAAACTTCGCGATTATGTCCCCGCAGCCGCTTCTCGCAAATTCCCAAGGTGCCTGCATTATGATGTTAGTGTCCGCAATAATGGCTAATGGTGCTTGAGCCATGACTGAATATGGCTTTTCAAAGCCCTTGACAAAGGATAGGGGGCTTGCAATCCCGTCGTGAGATGCCGTTGTCGGTACGCTCACAAAGGGGACCTCTTGACGAGCTGAACTGCATTTAGCAACGTCTATTTTTGTGCCGCCGCCCACGCCGAGAACAATCTGTGGTTTCAATGCTTCTATTCTCTCTTCAACTGCTTCAACATCTTTAACCGTGGCGGTTTCTACGAGGAAGGTGTTGACTTCCATTCCTTCCTTCTCGAGGAAGTCCTTTACGGTTTTTCCTGCGATTGAGTAGGTTTTTGAGCCTGCGATGATGAGCGCGGATTCGGAGAATCCTAATCTGCGTAGGATTTCCGCGACGCGTTCAATGATTCCGTTTCCAACTATCACTTCTCTTGGAAGTTGCATGCGGTGATGTTTCAAAAGCAAGTTAACCAATGTCCAAGCCCGTACTTTTGTCTAACTTCATAGTTCACGTATATTTAGGACTTTTTAAACCCAGTGGTCAGTGTTCAGTGGCTGTTGCGTCATCTTTCTTCTCTCCTGAACCGTAATATTAATAAATCTCATGGTCATGATTACATGATGCTACTTCCTCGCGAAGTAATTCCGTAACGCGTTTAGGTTTTGGGAGAAATACGAAATGACAGAGAATGATGCAGTAAACCGATTAGTGTTGAAAGGCACCACTACATTAGGTGTTGTATGTAAAGACGGCGTGATACTGGCTTCAGATACCCGTGTGACTATGGGATTCTATGTGGCCCACAAGTACGGCAAGAAAGTGTACAAGATTGACGACCACTTGGCCATGACTATCGCTGGAACACTTGCCGATGCTCAGAGAACCGTTGACATATTGACGGTTAACGCACAGCTTTACAAGATAAACCTCGGTCGCCCTCTGCCTGTGAGTTCAGCCGCGCGATTGATTGCAAACCTGCTGTTCTCCGCTCGATACGTGCCGTTGATGACGCAAGTCTTGGTAGGCGGCGTCGACGACACCGGACCGCACGTGTTCAACTTGGACCCATTCGGCAGTCTCACAGAGGAAAAGTCAGTCTCCACTGGTTCTGGCTCGCCTATAGTCTACGGCATTCTCGAAGACAAGTACAAAGAGGACATGCTCGTCAAGGAGCTCCTGCCAGTAGTTGTCAAAGCCGTGAATGCTGCTATGAAGCGGGATTCAGCAAGTGGCGACAGTTACAACGTTGCAGTGATAGACAACAAGGGTTATCGGGAGTTAACTGAAAAGGAGAAGAAACAGCTTCTTGCAGATTAAGGAAGTTTAAGTCGTGCCACCGAACTCTGACAGGGATAAGATAGAGATTAGCCAGTACATTCTAGGTCATGTGCCGAAAGAGGCTGAAGTGACTAGGATCGAGTATGAAGGCTCGACCCTTGCAGTCTACACCAAGAAACCGGAGATTCTGGTTTCACAAAGTAACTTGGTCGCCGACATCGTCAACGTAATCAGGAAGAGAATCGTCATACGCTCAGATCCGTCAGTGAGACTTCCGGAAAACGACGCAGAAAGAATAGCGCGTGAGATAATCTCGCCTGAAGCTGAAGTGACGGAAATAAATTTTGATCCAAGCCTCGGAGAAATAATTGTTGACGCCAAGAAACCAGGATTGGTTATTGGAAAAAACGGCACAGTTTTGCAGGAGATCATAAGACAGACCAAGTGGCGCCCACGCGTATTGAGAAGCCCTCCATTGCGTTCCAAGATAGTAACTCACATGCGGCATTACCTTCATTCTGAGAGCAAGGATAGAGAGAGGATACTCCGCGCCATAGGCGAAAGGATTTTCAGACCTAAGACCTTCGACGTCGGAGACGTACGGCTCACCACGTTGGGCGCATGCCAAGAGGTCGGAAGGTCAGCCTTCCTCCTTCAGACCAGAGAAAGCAACGTGCTGTTGGATTGCGGCATCAACCCAGGCTCTTCTAGACCTTTCGAGGCTTTTCCAAGACTCGACAATCCTGCGTTCGAGCTTGAATCTTTGGATGCGGTCATCATAAGCCATGCCCATCTTGACCACTGCGGTCTTTTGCCTTTCCTTTTCAAGTACGGTTATGACGGTCCAGTCTACTGTTCTGCGCCCACTTCGAACATGATGACTTTGCTTCAGCTGGATTACTTGGATGTTGCCAGCAAGCAAGGCGTAACGCCGCACTATGATCAGAAGGACGTTCGTGAATGTGTTCTCCACACAATACCATTGCGACATGGCGTTGTGACGGACATAGCTCCAGACATTCGTCTAACATTGCATAATGCGGGTCACATTTTGGGCTCTTCGATGGCACACCTGCACATAGGCGAAGGCCTGCACAACATCGTGTACACTGGCGACTACAAGTATGCGCGAACGATGTTGCTGGAAGCGGCGACAGCTGAGTTTCCCAGAGTGGAAACGATCATAACAGAATGCACCTATGGCGGCCCAGACGACATCATGCCTTCACGGGTTGAGGCTGAAGAACGCTTGACAGCGATTGTGAACGAAACCCTTGAGCGCAAAGGAAAGGTCTTGATTCCTGTGCCAGCAGTCGGCAGGGCCCAAGAGATAATGCTTATTCTCGACGGCTACATGCGGAGAGGGTTGATGAAGGAAGCGCCTGTGTTCATCGAGGGTATGATTTCGGAGGCAACAGCTATACATACTGCTTATCCTGAGTACTTGGGCAGAGAGGTGCGCCACAGCATACTTCACGAGGAGATCAATCCCTTCCAGTCAGACTACTTCACAGTTGTGGAGCATCCGAGCGTCAGGCAAGAAGTGATAGACGGTGAACCATGCATCATCATGGCCACTTCTGGAATGCTTGAAGGCGGGCCTGTAATAGAGTACTTCAAGAGCTTAGCAGAGGACGAAAAAAACACTATGATCTTCGTGAGTTATCAGATTGAAGGCACCCTGGGAAGGAGAGTGCAGAAGGGCCTCAACGAAGTCACGATGATGAGCAGTGACGGCAAACTTGACGTTGCGAAAGTCAGGCTGCATGTGGAATCAATTGAAGGTTTCTCAGGCCATTCGGACAGGCGACAGCTAATCAACTACTTGACTCACCTTCAGCCGAAGCCTGAAAGAGTCATCGTGTGCCACGGCGAAAGGGCAAAATGCCTCGGCATGGCAAACTTCCTTCAGAGAAGATGTGAGCTTCATGCATTTGCGCCGTCAGTGATGGAGACTTTCAGGCTGCTGTAGGTATAGGCTCGTTTGAAACTGGCGTTTTTTCCCGCCAAATCTTCACGCCTGGAGGACAGATAACCACCCTTTCCTCGCCAAGTCTTGCAATGTCTCCGCCAACCGAGTCGGCGAACTCGCAGAGCTCGTTTACTGCGCGTTTAACGTCATCAAGGCTCTTGTTTGCCAGAGGAGTAATCCTGAGAATCAAGATGTTCCCAGAGTTCACTTCGTTCTTGACGCCGTCCAACTCAGCCAAGTCGCGGAGAGGCATGGCTTTCAGATAGGTTTTGCCAGAGGCGCCTTTAACCTCAATCTCCTTTTCTTCCTTCTTGGATTTGCGGATTATACTGCCTAGACCGGGCAAACTTCTCCTCTCTGACACCATTTATTCACTCTTCTAGAGTTTAAGTTTTTCTTAATTCTACATATGGGTTCATGATGCGGATTTGGTTGCCCCAAAGTTACATCGTGCAGAACCTTGATTTTGTGTACACTTTCGGTCTTTTCGCTACGCTCTTCGCTTTCGGCATGCCAATTGTCTCCTTCCGAAGCTTTGGCTAATAGGCTCTCGTCCACGGCGTTTAATGATGTGAGGAAGCGTGTACCTCGGAGCAGTGGACATCTGCAAGTGCTGGCGCGTCGTTGTCTCTTCAACCGCTTTCTTCGTTTCATTGACTCTTAATCATGAATTCCTTGATGAAATTCCATGTTTTGTCGCCCACGAAATGAACGTTCTTGATGACAACGCCCTGTTTAACTTTCCTTGCCTCTTCATAATCGTACAGAACCTCCCCGACTCCAAGTGCCTTGCCGTGTTTTTCATCTACGACGAAGACAAAAGCTCCCTTCTTAAACTCCCCTTCATATCTTCTGATGCCGGGCGCCATTACGTTCGCTCCTTTGCACACGTAGGGAACTGCTCCCATGTCAACAACAACCTTGGGGGCTATAGCGAAATATCCATTGAAAACTAGGGTTGGATAAATGCTCTCTTCCTTCTTAGCTAAGAACGGTTCACCGTTCAACAGGAAGATTTCTGCAAAATCGGTTTCAACGACCTCAAGATCAACCTTGCGCTTGAAAAATCTTTCCAAGTCAAGCCCAAGTCTTTCCGAAGCCTCTCTAATGAGTGCTTTTGCTTCTCTTTCTCTCAGAAAGTATCTCCTGTACTTTTCTGGCATAGTGTCCCTCTGCTAGATAGGTTTAAATGTGTAAGTTTAATATAAAAGGCGTGAAAGTATAGGTTTGAGGGTTCAGAAATGAGCGAAATGACAACTGAAATCCTTGAGCAGAACCTCGGAAAAATCGTGCTCGTACGACTGAAGGGCGGAAAGAGTCTACGCGGCAGACTGAAGGGATTCGACCAACACCTGAACTTGGTTCTGGAAGAGACAGAAGACAACACGACATCTGACAACGTGAGAAAGCTGGGCATGATAATCGTCCGCGGCGACAACGTTGTTCTCATTTCGCCGCCGCCAAGGTGACAACTTTTGGGAAAGGGAACGCCCTCCTTCGGCAAGCGCGCCGGCAAGCCAGTTCATATCAAGTGCAGGCGATGCGGAAGAAGAGCGTACAACCTGAGAAAGAAACGGTGCGCAGCCTGCGGCTACGGCGAAACAGCAACCATCAGGACCTATTCGTGGCAGACCAAAAACGTTCACAGAGAAAGAGTGCGCTAAAGCGCTTGTTCTTTACTGCGTCGATTGATAATATCCCTTGTCGACCTTAACGAAAATCAGCGGTCCCTTGCTTTGAGCCAGTTCTCTTGCCTTCCTCAGAGTGCTATTCAAGACGCTTAGCACTTGTTCCTTTTCGTTGACGTATTCTCTACTCTTTTCTTCACCCAGCTCCATTTTCAGAAGGTTCTCCGCAAGAATCGATGTGCCGCAAATTTCCCCGTTCTTAATGAGCGTGAGCGTTACTACTTCTTGCATTTCCTGTTTGTTCAAAAGCTTTTTCCATAAAGGCTCAGCGTTGTCAAGTATCTTCGTGACCTTGTTCCATCTTTTCGTGTTCTCGTTGCCTATGAGCAGCTTCACGCGTTCTTTCCACTTGCTGAGCCATATCCCAGTCCAGATGGTCAAAAACTCGTCCAGCTCAGTTGGGTTTTCGTTGAAGAAGCTTTCCAGTTTCTCCACAAGTTCGCATTCGTTTGCTTCTTTCCCAACAAGGTCCCAGTGAACCTTAAGATAGTTCGTCAGGTCTTGACAGGCTATTTGGAGTACCTTGCGGTCTGAGCCCAAAACGTCCAGCATCGGGTTTTTGTCTTTGAGCTTTTCAGACAACAGGATTTCAATGAAGTTCATAGGTACTCCCGTCTCGAAGCCTTCTCCAGCTAAAACAAGACTGTGAAGTTTTAATTAAGCTTTATTCGTAATGGCTTCTATAACTTTTCTCGATAGTTTTCAGCTATATTACGGTTTTAGAAATATTCTAAGAGCCCTTTTCGGGCTTTATTCAATGAAATCTGGCAATTCCTTGACGCTTTCAAGAATTAAATCGGGCTTCTCCTTCTTCAATTCCTCACGAGAGAAAATCCCAGACAAGACAGCGACGGTCTTGGCTCCAGCGTTCTTTCCAGCTCTTATATCGACAACAGAGTCCCCGACAACCACGCATTCGCATGCTTCCACCTTCAATTGTTTAGAACATTCCAGAAGTGCTTCGGGAGAGGGTTTCGGATTCAACGTGTCAAAGGCGGTTACCACTTTCTGGAAGTATCTTGCCAGGCCAAACCCCTCCAGCTGCTTGATCACCTCCTTCGTAGGAACGTGGCGTCTGGTGGTTAGTGCCAACTTGGCTTTTTCCGAAAGCTTCTTCAGCGTGTCCCCAACGGTCGGAAACGGTTTTGTTCTTGAAGCGGTAGCGCCGTAATAGGCTTTGAGATATATTTGCAGGAATCTCTTCACGTCAATCCCGCCGATCAAGTCGTTGATCGGCATATTCTGCTCAAGCCTTTTCGGAATTTCGGTCATTACTTTGACGTCGACTGTCTCTTGTCCCATTGCCGCGAAGGCCGTCCTCGCAGCTTCAGAATATGCTTCTTTTGAGTCCACTATTGTGCCGTCCAAATCGAACAGTATGCCTCTGGCTTTCAACTTCATGTTTTCGACATCCTCTTCTGGCTAATGTGGTATTTGTTAGTGCTATTTGTTTCGATAGGTTTTTATTTGCGGTTAATTGTCTAAGGTAAATACCCAATAAACCTGTCGGGCGACAAATCAGGAAAGATGATGAATGGCTAGAAAAGCAAGAATACGCTTGACCAGCACTGACTACATGAAGCTTGAAGAGGTATGTGAAGAACTGAAAGTAATCGCCCAGAAAACAGGGGTCAAACTCACTGGTCCGGTTCCGCTGCCAACGAAAAGACTGAGGGTTCCTGTTTTGAAGTCGCCTTGCGGCGAAGGAACCGCAACATGGGACAGGTGGGAAATGCGAATTCACAAGCGACTTATCGACATTGATGCTGAAGAACGCGTAATGAGACGCATCATGAGAATCCGTGTCCCAGAAGAAGTGCACGTGACCATAGAGCTTCTCTAGACGGACAGAAAGCTATTTTTCATGTATCCACTTGAATAACGGGCACACTTCACACTTGTCCAAGAAGACTAAGCCTTCCTTGGTCGTTTTGAAACGATGTTTCGCATCAATTCCTACAAGACCCTTGTCCACAAGTGTATTCAAGTATCGTTTTGCGAGTGAGTATGAAAGGTTAACGTCTCTCATCAATTCTGTCTTGCTCCTTCCAGACTTTGCCTTCTTTAATATTTCGAGAGTAATGTCATGTCTATCTCTGTTAACCATTTACACTAACTGAAAAGTCGTCCTTGGGTTCACGTACCCTTTTCATTTCTAAAACATATATAGTTTTGCTTACAGGAGAGGCCATACGAGCGAGTATGAAAAAATCGTCAGAACTAGGCTCGGAATGAAAGCTAGAGCCCAAATCTTTTTGTCCCACATGAAAATCTTGTAGCCGTCAAGTATCCCAAACGGGATCAAGTTGAAAACGGCTATCCACGCGTTAAAGGCAGATGCGAGCAAAAGTACATGAGCATACTGAGTCGAAACTAATCCGCCTGCCATGAACAGTGCAGAGAGCACGATGTTTGTCACTGGCCCTGCGATAGATATCTTACCCATTGGTTTTCTGTCAGCAAATCCAGCCACCATGACCGCGCCGGGAGATATGACTTTGAACAGCGGTGAGATTACAGATAGTAAAGTGAGAATTGCACCTGTAAATGTCAGCCTGAATTCCGCCCAGAACCCTTCTCTCTGCGCAATCACCTTGTGAGCTATTTCGTGCATGAAGAACGATGCAGTCAATGCTACTGTAAATGCAGTCAGCATGGCGTAGTCCACGGCGTAGTTGCTTCTGAAAAAATTCGAGAAGAAACCCATGGATACTGCAACACCCATGACGAGGAGTGCTGCTATTGCCAAGTGCTTAAGCTCTTGGCTACTGAAATGTATGTTTCTCTTTGTCAACGCAGGCGGCGCATAGACAACCTTGTACTCGTATGAACTCTTTTTCTGAACCGTTGCCGGCAGTGTTTCCTGTTTCAGCGTTCGAGCCAACTCCATCTGCGGACAATCATGATTCTCAGGCAGGCGATGCTCAGAACAGAAAGAGCCCCCGCAATACGGACACCTAAAAGGGAGGAATACTTCTTTCTGGCATTTGTCGCAGTTCATGCTTGCACGCCTTTTGTTGGAAGAAATGATGATGCCTAATCGTTTATACATTTCTCTCTAACATGAAGCGGAAGAGCTTCCGTGTCAAAGTGTTAAATTCTTAGAACCAGCAATACAGATGGGTATACGCTTCAAAGTCAACGATGGAAGGAAAGGGGTTATATGAAAGCCTTCAGCTTTGTCCACGCTGCTGACTTGCATCTTGGCTATTCGCAGTACGGCTTAGAGGCTAGACGCGAAGACTTTGACAAGGCATTTCAAGAACTTGTTGACAAGACCATTGAGCTGAAGCCCGATTTCATGATAATTGCAGGAGACCTGTTCCATCACGCGCGCCCTTCGAATGTCACGTTGGAGAACGCAATAAAAAACTTCAGTCGCCTCCGCGACCGCGGCATCCCGGTGTTAGTGGTGGACGGCTCTCATGATTCAGCGCCTAACGTCATAACTGGTTCCATTCTGAATCCGTTGGACAGCGCAGGTCTCATCTATTACTTGCCGAGACATGAAGGAGCTTGCTGGCGTAAACATGGCTGCTGCTACGTCTACGGTGTTCCGAACTATCGAACCAGACGCAAGACGGAAGAACTGCTTCCTGCTTTCATGGAGCAGAACAGGCTGACACCTGACGCTTCATTGTTCAACATTTTCGTCTTCCATATGGCTCTAGACCTTCCGAGCGTCAAACCACCGTACATGGAGGCTGAAGCGCCGCCTGAACTCATCCCTGAAGGGTTCCAATACTATGCGGCTGGCCACATTCACAAGCCTTACAAGGGGAATTTCAAGAGCGGATTGTTGGTCTACAGCGGATGCACAGAAACCGTTGGTTACGATGAAGCTGAGATTAAGAAAGGGTTCTACCACGTTAGAGTTGATGAGAAAGGAAAGATTTCACCCGAATTCATAGAACTTGAATCGCCCCGCAAGTTTGTCATTCTAGAACATGACTTTATGGGTGTGAATCCCTCGAAAATAACAGAACTTGCCGTTCAACTTGTCAAAGGCGCAGATGAAGACGGAGCTATCATCATCATGGTTTTGAAAGGGGTCTTACCCGCCGAGGCAAACCGCTCCGAAGTAGATGTTGCCAGCATCAGGGCTGCGGCTGAAAAAGCCTTGCTCGTGCATCCTGTCGTGTTGCTGCGTGAAAGCGAGGTTTCAGAGGAGATAGTTCGATCAATATTCGAAAGCGAATTCAAAGACTTGAAAACGAAGGCCTTCGAATACTTCATGCAAATATTTTCAGAACGTCACAGCCGAGAAGAAGCCGAAAAAATCGCTCGCATCGCAATCAGCCTCATTGAACCGCTGACCAAGAAACAAGAGGAAAAAGTGAAACAAACCTTGGAGGAGCTTCTGCATGAGGATTGAAATTGTCCAACTCGAAAACATTCGCTCTCACACAGAGTCAACCGTGCCCTTCGCAAGAGGCTTCAACTGCCTGGTCGGCGGGCTCGGCTGCGGAAAATCCAGCATCCTGTACTCAATAGACTTCGCCCTGTTCGGAGACCCTGTAGGCAGAAGCTTCGAGTATCTGCTGCGAGAAGGCTCAAGCCACGCTAAGGTGACCGTTCAATTCGTTCAAAATGGGAAAAGCTACAAGATATCTCGCGGGTTGAAAAGACGAGGAAAAGGAATAAGCCAAGACTTTGACGAGCTGAAACTCTTCGAAGAAGAAAACCTGATATCAAGCGTGAAAAGCGACGCCGTGGCAGAACAAATCAAAGCCATCACCGGCTTAGACAAGGACCTCTTCCGCGAAATAGTCTGGGTTAGACAGGAACATTTGAAGGAACTCTTGGATGCCGCGCCAAGAGAAAGACAAAAACGGTTAGACGAACTGTTCGGGCTGTCCGACTACGAAACAGCGTGGAGCAACATCGCAGACTACAAGCATGAATATGAAGGAGAAAGAAGTGCCTACGAAAAAGACCCGGACATTGTTGGAATGGAAAAACTAAACAATGAATATAACAAGGCTGTCGAAGAGTTCTCGCTGATCGAAATCGAACTGCAGGATGCAGCAACAAAGCTGAGCATAGCGAGAAAGGCGCTGGAAGAAGCCGATTTGAAACTCAGAAAACTTGAAGAGGTCAGAAATCTCGCAGAAGAATTCAAACAGAAAGAAGCTCAAACACGAGCAAACCTCAAGAACATCGAAGAAGCATCTGCGACATTAGACAAGAAAATCACGGACAAGAGAGACAGCATTGAAAATCTGAGGCAGCGGGCAACCGCAATGGAAGTTCAGATACAGGTTCACAAGGCAAGACTGAGAGAGATCGGGGTTTCACCCGACCAGCCGATTGAAGCTTTGAGACAATACTTGGCAGTCTCTTTTGACGATCAAATCTCAAGCATGAAGGCAGAACAGGAGGCAACTCTCAGAGGCATGCGAGAAGACCAAAAGAGAATGTCATCTATGGCGGCTGAAAGTCGCTGTCCGCTGTGTCTGCAACCTTTAACAGAAGAATACAAGAACAGCCTAGTGCACAACATTCAGGAGCAGAACAGTAAGAGACAGCAAACGGTAAGTCAACTTCAAAAGGAAATTGAGGACATGCAGCAAACAAAAAGGAAGGCTAACGACGCCTTTTCGAACCTGCAATTACTCGTCCCCAGAGTTGAAGACCTGAGAAACCGCATGAGCGAGGAATCTCAAGACCTTGCTGACCTTTCAAGGGAGTTAGAAGAAAGGCGAAGGCTAAGAGAGGACATGCGGGCTCAGCTTGAAGCGGTGGAGGCTGAAATCAGCAAATTTGACACATCTAAGCTCGAAACTGCAAAAGCTCGAAAAGACGAAGCTTCAGATGAGTTCTATCAAGCACAATTGGATCTGCGAACCAAGGAGAACCGCAAGAAGGATTTGACCAGGCGTTTGGATGAACTGAAAGAGAGGATCGATCAAGCCCAACAGAAAATCGAGCGCATGAAGAAAATAGCAAAGATTGTGGAAATCATCGGGAGCATTCGAGACGGATACAGAAGCATTCAGCCCAAACTGCGGACAGAGTTTGTAAAGGTCCTGAGGAACTTTGTTCAGCAGGTTCTGGACAGCTTGGTGAGTGGTGAAGATCCACTGTTGAGCGTTATGGTTGACGAGTCTTACACGCCGTATGTCCGAAGCGAAAGCGGGGCTGAGCGTGAAGTTTCATACCTGTCTGGCGGAGAACGAACATTGCTGGCTTTCGCCTATCGTTTGGGATTAGGCCAGCTGATCATGCAGTCTAAGACAGGTCACGGATTAAGCATGCTCCTTCTTGACGAACCCACAGAGAGCCTTGGCAGAGAAGACGGTTCCATAGATCGCTTAGCCGAAGCCATATCACGCTTCAAAGCTGTGGAGCAGATAATCGCCGTTACACACAGCGAGGCCTTCGCGGAAAAGGCTGAGCATGTTATAAGACTTGAGAAAGAAGCTGGCGTGAGCAAAGTTTCAATCGAAAGATGACTGAGAAACCATGTCAATCGCCACAAAGGTTTGCCCACACCGAATGCAACGAGAGCATCAAAAAAGATGCAGAAGAGAAAGAGCACCTCGAAATGATAAAAGAAATAATAAGGAAAAGCCCTAAAGTCGTCTAGGGCAGTGGCTACACAAGCACGATCGAAATCCAGTCAGAGCCTAGAGCAGTGTGACTAAGCTCACTTTCTGCTTTCAACAATCCCGTCGAGGGCAACCAGAAACCTGCAAGTATCGCACATCTGGTCTTCCCTCGTTGCATCTTTCTTGCCGCACTTAACACACTTGACGCTCTCAATCGTCCTCTGTTCCAAAGAAGAATTCTTGGACATTCTGCTACCCGAGAATTGCTTTTCAGGTAACCTAGAGTTATCAGTTATGAATTCAGAATATAGACTCAGAAGAAGTGTATCTAGGAGGTTCCCTCTTTCTCAATGACGCTGTTCTCTAGAATGCCGATCTTTTCAATCTCTATCCTTACAATGTCTCCTGATCTCAGAAACCTTGGCTGGGGTTTCATGGCAAAGCCTACTCCTGCTGGGGTTCCAGTCGCTATGATGTCGCATGGTTCAAGGGTCATCACTCGGCTCAGGTGATGTAGTATCTCGCAGACGTCGAAAACCATGTTCTTCGTGGTGGAGTTTTGGCGAAGTTGGTCGTTCACCCACGTGCGGATCGACAGGTTTGACGTGTCTTCAAGCTCGTTTTCAGTGGTGATGCACGGGCCAGTCGGAGCGAAGGTGTCGAAACTTTTTCCCCTAGTCCACTGTCTGTCCTTGAACTGGATGTCGCGGGCTGAAACATCGTTCAGTATCATGTACCCGAAAATGTACGGCTTAGCTTCGTTAGCCGAGATGTTCTTGGCTTTTCTGCCTACGACAACGGCCAGTTCTGCTTCATAGTCGAGCTGCTTGACAAACGAAGGCTTCACGATGTCTTCGTGCGGCCCAATTATTGTGGTACGAGGTTTCATGAAAATCACCGGCTCACTTGGGATGCTAGCATTTTGCTCGGCAGCATGGTCTCGATAGTTCAGGCCTAAACAGACAATCTTGGGGGGAGAAGCCACCGGCGCCAACAATCTTACGCGATTGAGCGGCAAGGAAACAGTCTTGACGTTTTCTTCTGAAGCGTTTTCAAGCAATCTTTCTGCGGTTTCTATCCCCTTTCGTCCCAATATGATCAGTTGTTCCAGCTGTCTGGGAAATTTTGCATGTAAACGTCTTGCGAGCCTAGGCAAACAAACAATGCTGTTTCCTGTCAACGCGCCTAGCTGCTCTGTCTTTCCTTGGCGATAGCGGACAAGTTTCAATGCGCATCTTTCCTCTATGTTGGGATAACCCCCAGCGTAGCGATCGAGACGCCTCTCTTCTTGAGCTCGTGGATGAATGGGTTTATGCCAACTGAGTCGCTTGTTATGTGACCCGTGACAATCAGGTTTCCTTTTCCCTCAGCCTTCAGCTTCTCCAAGTCTACTGAGCCTATGTGAATGTATATGACGGTTCCAACGCCATGTTTAAAGTAGGTTTTCGCAATCTCGTATCCACCGTTCGTTCCAGCACCGTGTGAAACAACAACTTTTCCAGCCGGATTCCCAGCCTTTCCAAGCCTTATCTCGATCTCAGTCGATGCCCTTGCAAATTCAGGGAGCTCCTTCAAAGCAGAAACCACATCTTGCACTGTGGAATTCTTTCGAAGCCGTTTTTCAACCTGTTCGCTCATGATTCTTCTGCCAACTTCATCCAGAGGCGTGTGAACGTTCATGCACGGCATTTTCAAAAGCCTTGCAACGTCAACTGCATGAGCATAGTTTCGTGAATGTGCTTCCACTTCCAAGTCTTCAAGCTTCTTCCTAACTGCTTTTTCCGCTTCTTCTCTCGGGACTCCTGCGTTAACCATCTGCTCAATGTGCCTTCTGAAAACTCGGTGAAAGTTTATGACCGCATCTCCGCCGGCTGGGTGATGGGCGACGACTGCATTGCAACCCAAATGGTTCGCAAGCAAAAGCTCAGAAGCGCCAGCGTCAATTCCGAAAAGAACCTTTCCGATGTTTTCGCCAGGCACGTATATAGCGCTGTCCTCTGGGACTTCCTTAAGACCTGCAAGCTTCAAAGAAATCTGCATAATCTCTTCAGTATTCACTTAACAGTCACCTTCGATTTTGAAATAATGTTATATTGGTTTCCTTTGTAAATAAAAATATGTGCAGACCCAACTTGTTAAAAGGCATCTCAACTGAAGAGCAAACGGAGCGTTCAGATGCAGACAAGAACAAGAAAACTGGCTTTGACCGAAGGCATGGCAGCAGGCATTCTTTTCGGAACAGCAGCCATCTTCATAAGGTTCCTACAAGGCTTAGACGCGTTCTCAATAGCCTTCTGGCGCATTGTAATCGCCTGCTTGGCCCTAACCGCAATACTGATCGTCGCCAAAAGACCGTTCAGCCTCATCTTGGTAAGAAAGAATGCGAAGGAACTTTTCATCCTCAGCTTTTTCCTCGGCTTGCACTTCATATTCTTCGTGTCCGCCGTGAAGGACACAACTATTCTGAATGCGACAGTTCTGGTGAACACTTCTCCCATTTTTTCAATGCTTGTTTCAAGTTTTTTGTTCAAGCTCAAACCCAGCCGGTTGGCCTTGGCGGGCCTGACAGTGTCGTTCATAGGCGTGTGCATCATTGCATTCGCTGAAACCATCACTGGGAGTACGGGTGTTCAGTCGGGGGCGTTTTCTTCGAGCCTCATAGGAGATTTGGAAGCAGTTTTGGCTGCTTTGGTTGAGGCTTTCTATCTCAATTACGGCAGGAAACTGAGAAGCGAGATGAGCATTCTTACTGCGGTGCTCCCAATGTATGTTCTGACTGCAATTGTCATAGGAGTCATTGGTTTGCCAGTCACTCAGAGAATTCCTGCTCTGCCCTCTAGACCGGAGTTTATCCTTCCGCTCTTGGGGTTAGGGATATTCCCCACGGCGATAGCGCACACATTGTACTTCTCGTCTTTGTCAAACCTGAAATCCTTCGAGACCGCGACGATGGCTTTGATTGAGCCCATCGGCGCAACATTTCTCGGTATGGCTCTGTTTCAAGAAATACCGGCGCCTTTGTTTGGGTTCGGGGCAACGTTGACTTTGCTGGGAATCCTTTTTGTCGTTAAGCAGAAGCTTTAGGCGCCAAGAGAGGAGTGAGAACGTTATTCTTCTTCAGCGATTTTCTTCTCTTTGATAACCAACGTGTTTTCTTTGCCGCCTATAACCCTGAAGTAGTCCTTCAACTCTTTCCTGTGCAGAAACTTCCGCAACAATGCTCGCAGGTACAGTCTTGAGATTGCTTTTTCCTCACCCTTTACCGTTATCTCGTTTACTCCTGCGTCAACTTCAGCTTTGGTCTTTTCCTTCAGGAACTCCGTCAGGTCTTTGATTATGTCGCTGCCTTCGCCTTTGAGTTCCGATATGTTTATTTTTGCTTCCGTCATGGTTTTTCACCTTACTTTCGAACCATTATGACCCTTACTTGGTCGCATGCATCTTCGCATGCGTCAGCAATCATTTCTATGGCTTCGAAAAGCTGGCTTATTAGGATTGCCACTCCAGCCCTCGGCAGGTCTTCCTTGCCAATTAGTGTTCGAGCCTTCTCATGGATGTCGTCAACCTTTTCCTCCTCTCGTTCCACCGCATCCGCTGCCTGAAGTGCCTCCTCAGGTTTCGTCATCATCTTGTTCACGCATTTTTGAAGTGAAGCTGCGCATTCCTTCACATTCTGAACCATCACAATCGCTTCTTCTTTAAGTGGATCCGGCACATGCTGCATAGAGATGGCGCCGAGGACGCGCGTGGACTCGCGGCTCCAGTCCGCGACCATGTCTACTCTTTTGATCAAGTCCATCAAATCCTCTCTGTCCACTGGAGAAAGCTCGCCCTTTGATATTTCGTCCATGACTTTTCGTCGCAGAGTGTCTGCTTCTTTTTCGCCGCTAGTTACTCTTTCAACAGATCTTTGCATTTCCTTTTCGTCGTCCTTTACTGCGGCCCTTATTGCCTTCTCTAGGTCTTCAACGATTCCAGTCGTCAGAGCAAGATGCCGCTGTATGGTGGCCAACGCTTTGGTCTCTCTTCTCTTCTCAAACCATTTGACCAATTCACTCAACAGCTATCTCCTCCTTCAGTCCAGTTTCAGGATAGAGGAACACGTGGGCTTTCTCACGTTGGAAACTAACTGTAACTTTTTCGCCTATATTAAACCATTTTCCCATCAGTGAAGGCTTAACAATCAAGATCGAGTCTTGGTTTTCAAGTCTGACTTCATATCGAATGTTTGTTCCCTCAAAAACTACTCTTTCCACCGAGCCCAAAATCACGTTCTCTCCGCGCTTGGCTTCCTTTTCGATTGTGAACGTTTCAGGTCTTATGGCTAGAACCACTCTTTCGCCTCTTTTCAAGTCTCCATCAGTGGCGTGAACTTTAGTCCCGCCTCGGAGCTCTATTGACGTTTCTTTGCCGATCATGGTTGAAACGTATCCTTCCAAGAAGTTTGATTCCCCGATGAAGTTGGCGACGAACACGCTTTGCGGGTTCATGTAGAGCTCTTCAGGTGTTCCGACCTGTTGGACCTTTCCTTTTTTTATAACTGCTATTCTGTCCGAAATCGACATGGCCTCGGCTTGATCATGTGTCACGTGTATCGCTGTCAACTCTAAGTCCTTCACCATTCTTCTTATGTCATATCTGAGCTCGTTTCTCACTTTCGCGTCCAACTGTCCTAAAGGCTCATCCAAAAGCAACAGTTTGGCTCCGGCTGCTAGGGCCCTTGCAACTGCTGTTCTCTGCATCATTCCGCCGCTTAACTCGTTTGGAAAGGCATCAGAACGTTCGTGCAGTTTGACCATTTCAAGCACTTCATGCCCGATGGTGCCTGCTTTTTTCATGTCGAACCCCTTGACCCTTGGACCATAAATGACATTGTCCCAAACGTTCATGTGTGGAAATAGGGCGAAAGTCTGAAAGACAAATCCGATGTCTCTGTCTTCAGGCGGAACGTTGTTGACAAGTCGTTCGCCAATGTAGATCTCGCCTTTGTCGGGTTGAATTAACCCGGCGATAAGCCTAAGCAGCGTTGTTTTTCCACATCCGCTCGGACCAAGCAGTGAGAAATATTCTTTTTCATGAATATGGAGGCTTACGTTGTCTAAAGCAACGATTTTGCCGAACTTTTTTGAAACGTTGACCACACGGACGTCTGCCACTGGTCAGATTTCCTCCATATTCCATGTTCGAATGTAAGATTTTATTGGATAGATTGTAAGCGGTATATTAACCATGCTAGTATCTTCCTTTTCCTTTCACGATAAGCCTCAATGCTAAGAGAATTATGAAGGAGAACACTATCAGGAAGCCACAGCCAAGACCGATTTCCAGCGGCGTGGCTGCCACTTTCTTCATGACCCAGTCCACTATCACTACAGGCGCTGTTCGGAGGCTTGTTACTACCGCCACGGTTGCGCCAGTCTCGCTGACGCTTCTGGTGAAAACCATTATGGCGCCTGAAAGTATGGAGTATTTGGTTAGGGGCAGGACTATTGTTCTGAAGACGCCTAGCGGTTTTGCGCCAAGCGTTCTCGCAGCTTCCTCTAAGTCTGGGCTTATTCTCTCAACCGCTGCCGACATCGACCTCACGAAGTAGGGATAAGTTATTGCAAGATGCGCGAAAATCAGCACCACCATTTCAGGCATAAAAGCAAAGCTTGCCTTCCAGAAGATGGCAAGAGACACGCCTAAGGCTATAGAAGGAACGACAAGCGGAACGTTGACAAGCACGTCTAACACTGCAGACGGAAGAACTCCGAGCTTCCTTCTTGCAACAATAATTGCCATTGGCAACCCTATTATAACGTTCAAGATAGTGACTACTGCCCCCAGAAAATATGAGAGAAGGAGGCTTTGCCAGTATTCTCCCCAGACGCCTGCGCCGGAAAGCGACTTAGGCAGTGTATCCGTGAAAATCGCTTGGAGTGCTGGAAGCGCAACGAAAAGCGACGGGATGAGCACAATGGCGAAGAAAATTAGAAGGGTGACGCTGTCTCTTGAAGACGCTGCCTTGGAATAGCTTAGTTTCCGCTCAAATGTCGGCCATATCTTTGTCACGGGCAGCTTGAGCTTGGGTCCGAGGGCCCGAATCGTCAAGAAGATAGCAAGTGCGACTGCTATGAGTATGAAACTTGCGAAAACAATCGAGCCCTCATAGGTAGACCCAACGTAATCTTTTTTCATGTTTTGTATGAAAACAGGCCCGTTTTCGAAGGCTCCGGCAACTATGAATGTGGCTCCAGTTTCTGAAATTGACCGCGAAAAGGCGAGTATGAAAGCTGCTATCAGCGAAGGTTTTATGATTGGAAATGTCACCGTTCTCGACGCCGTGAATGGCGGCGCCCCCAGCGTTCTAGACGCATTCTCGTATTCCTTCTTGTAATCAAGCAGCGCTCCCACTATCACTCTAACCACGACTGGGTAGGAAAATGTGAAGTGAAGCAGCACGACGAGAAGCCAACCTTGGGAAATCAGCGAGTTGCCAAAAAGCGAAGACACGCCGCCCGGTTCGCTCCAAAAAAGAAGAAGTGAGTAGCCCAATGCAGCCGTAGGCACGATGAACGGAATGTCCGACACGGTGTCTAAGACGTTCAGCCATTTTGACTTTCCACGCGTTATCAGCCAAGCCATTGGGACCCCTGTTGCAACGTCCAATGCTGACACGAACAAGGCTATTATGAAGGAGTTTTGAACCGCGCTTAGAGCACGTGACATAAGAGCAGGTTGGTTCAGAACCTGCTGCATCGTGTTCCATTTGATTATTATCCCAAGAATCGGCGGCAGCAATATCAACGCGAAGAACAGTATAACAGCAATCAAGTAAACGCCATACTTGACGGCTTTCTTTGATGAAAGCCTGTCTAATGCTTCTAACATCTTAGTTTTAGGCAACTGCTCTTCCGCCCAGGTTCCGCTTCTGTAGACTCAACATGGTTCCTTTTTCATTCGTGTTCTGCGCTGATAAGTTTTCTGTAGAAGAAAATGTCAGTTCGCCCGTCGAGTCACATCACAGCCTTCGCTCTATTGACTCTCGGTTTCATCATCCAGACAAAAAGGTGGACAAGACAAAACTTAAGGCTTTTGTAGCGCAAGAGGTTAAGCTAAGAGTCGAAGGTGAAATCATGGAGATTCTAGAAGCCATCAAGGGAAGAAGGAGCATCAGAGCATTCAAGGATCAGGAGGTCTCGGAGGAATGTGTTGAGAAGCTTATCGATGCTGCGCGGTGGGCACCTTCCGCGGGAAACATTCAACCGTGGGAATTCATAATTGTTCGGAAACCAGAAATCAAAAGAAAACTTGCAGAAGCAGCGTTGGGGCAATCCTTTATTGAGGAAGCCCCAGTTGTAATAGTGGTTTGTGCCGATGAAAATCGCTCCTCCCAAGGTTATGGTGTTCGCGGCAAAACGCTTTATTGTATACAGGACACAGCTGCTGCCATACAGAACATTCATTTGGCTGCCTATGCGCTTGGGTTAGGCACTTGTTGGGTTGGCGCTTTTAGGGAGGAAGAAGCAACAAGAATACTAAAAATTCCTCAAGGAGTAAGACCAGTAGCTGTAATTCCCGTGGGTTATCCAGCTGAAACTCCTCAGCAACGAAGTAGAAGACCCATAAGTCAAATAGTCCAATACGAAACTTTTTAGGACTCGTATGGCCGAATGTAAAGAAAGATGTTAAATAATATATTCGTCATTCTACTACTTTGAAGGATGAGTTATGGGCAATTTAGAAGAGGGGTTAAGGTGGCTTGACCAAGCCGAAGCCGACTTGAAAACAGCCAAGGACTGCTTAAAAGATCAAAATTACTACGCGAGTGCCTTTTTCTCCCAGCAGTTGGCTGAGAAGGCTCTTAAGGGTTTTCTCTATTCAGGAGGTTATAGAGCTTTAATAACGCATTCTGTAACCGAGCTTGTGGAAGAGGCATCAAAGCATGAAGTGGTTTTCGGCAATTTAATAGATTATGGAAAAGAGCTTGACCGACATTATATAGGTTCTAGATACCCTAACTTTTATCCGAAGGGTCCTGCATATAAGTATTACACGAGGGAGATAGCTGAAAGATGCTTAAATTATGCAGAGTCAATATTGAAAGAAGTGGAGAAGTCTTTGAGAAGATAGAGAAGTATGTTAAAAAGCTTGTCAATGTGCTGAAACCTAACTTAATTATTCTTTTCGGGTCATTTGCGAGGGGAGACATTAATGAGGGTTCTGATGTTGATATTTTAGTTGTGGCGGATTTTAAAGAAGATTTTCTTGACAGAGTAAGAGTGCTGATTGACCTTAACACATTTGATATACCAGTTGAACCTATTGGTTATACGCCTGAAGAATTTGAAGAGATGAAAAAGGCGAAAAATCCTTTTGTCATGGAGATTTTGGAAAGTGGAAAGGTTATGTATAAGTCATAAGTTAAAATATTGTTGGTTTATTGGTTAGTGGTGCACAGATGAAGTATTCTTTAATTGCTGAGGCTTACGAGAAAATAGAGGCCACGACGAAAAGGCTGGAAATGACGGACCTGCTTGTAAGCCTTCTCAAAAATACGCCTAAGGAAATCATCGACAAGGTTGTTTACTTGACTCAGGGCAGGATATACCCTGATTTTGTGAGTGTTGAGATAGGCGTTGCTGAAAGGCTTGCAATAAAGGCGCTTGCAAAAGCTTCTGGAAGGAGGGAAAGCGAAGTTGAAGAGGATTTGAAAAAGAGCGGGGATCTGGGCGAAACCGCGCAGAAATTCATAGCCTCAAAAAGGCAATTGACGTTCGCTCACCAGCCCTTGACAGTTGAGAAAGTGTATGAAACCTTCGATAAGATGGCTCAAACCTCAGGGTCAGGCGCCGTTGACCTGAAACTCTCGCTTTTGGCTGGCCTCTTGTCGGCTGCTTCTCCGAAAGAAGCCCGATACGTCATGAGAACAGTCACCGGCAATCTTCGTCTCGGCATTGCTGACATGACGGTTCTGGATGCTTTAGCCATAGCTTACGGTGGCGGAAAAGAAGCTCGTGAACTCGTAGAGCGTGCGTACAATGTTTCCTCAGACCTCGGGAGAGTTGCGAGAGTTGTAGTTGAAAAGGGGCTGGAGGGAGTGGAGAAGTTTGAGGTTTTGGTCGGTGAGCCGATAAGGCCGATGCTGGCAGAAAGGCTTCCCTCGCCTGAAGAAATTCTGGAGAAGCTTGGCGGCAAGTGTGCAGCCGAATACAAGTATGACGGTGAACGTATTCAAGCTCACAAGAAAGGCGAAGAGGTAACGCTTTTTTCCAGGCGTCTAGAGAATATTTCGAGTCAGTATCCAGACGCAGTTGAGCTTTTCAAGAAAAACGTGAGGGCAAAGAACGCCATCCTCGAAGGCGAATGCGTTGCTGTCAATACTGGCACGGGTGAAATGCGTCCGTTTCAGGAGCTCATGCACCGAAGGCGTAAGTACGAGATTAAGCAGGCGATTGAAGATTACCCTGTCTCTCTTTTCATGTTCGACGTGCTCTACGCCGACGGGCAGGATTTCACTTTGAAGCCATACCCTGTGAGACGAAAAACGCTGGAGAAGGTTGTTGAAAAAGCCGACCGAGTGAAAATAGCCACCTCGATCATCACTGGAAATGCCGACGAGCTTGAGAAATTCTTCCTCAAAGCCATTGAAGACGGCTGCGAAGGTTTGGTCTGTAAGTCAGTAGCTAAAGACTCAATATACCAAGCGGGGGCCCGTGGCTGGCTATGGATAAAATACAAGAGGGACTACAAGAGCGAAATGACAGATACTGTTGACTTGGTCATTGTGGGAGCGTTTCATGGTAGAGGAAAACGCGCTGGAACTTACGGTGCCGTGCTTCTGGCAACGTACAATCGTGAAACCGACACTTTCGAAACAGTCACAAAATGCGGAACAGGCTTCAGCGATGAGGATCTAGCCAAGCTTCCCAAGATGATGCAGAAACATGTCATCCAGCATAAGCATCCAAGAGTGAATTCAACGCTTGAGGCTGACGTTTGGTTTGAACCCGTTGTTGTCATCGAGATTTTGGGGGCGGAAATAACGTTAAGCCCGATACACACATGTGCAGTGGGCTCGATACGAAAAGAAAGTGGACTTGCTATTCGTTTTCCGCGTTTTACGGGTAACTATAGACTTGACAAAGCAGCAGAAGACGCGACTACCAACAGCGAAATCGTGGAAATGTACCAGAAGCAGTTAAAGAAGATTAGTGAGAGTTAAAACCTTATACGGTCTCATTGTGTTTTTCCCGAATAACTCTTCTCACTGTGGATGAATGGCTAAGCTATGTACTCCTTACTCTCCATCCTATGCTTATTCTTTCCGGCTTGAGTTTTTTCATGGTTTCTTCTAGTTCTTTCTTTACCCTTTTTAGGTATTTTTTCTGGGCGTATAATATCGCGCCTTCAGTTAATGCATCTAGAGCGGTCATTCTTCCATGATTTAGCATTTCTTCAAATTCCCGTGTGGTGTACATGTGGGGTTCCACTGGGAAACCTTCGATTACCGTGAGAAATTGATCCCCTCTGTCCTTGAAATTTGGCGGCATGCTGTCTGAAACTACGAGTATGTCTATGTCGCTGCCTTTGTGCCATTCTCCCCTTGCCGTGCTGCCATACAAAATGACTAATTTAGGTTTCAAGTCGCCTTTTGTTCTTGTAACTAGCTTTTTCAGTTCTCTAACAGCTTTTTCATTGAGTTTACTATTTTCTCCGCTGATTTGATGCATCTTTCCGCATCCTCCTTCGAATATAGCTCGTGAGCTGGGAGAGAAACGCTTGGATGCAGGTTTGGGTATCTGGGAGGGGCATACTGTTTATCCAGTAGGCGTGCATCCTCGCGTAAATGTTCAAATTTTGAGCTTGTTGTTCTTTCTAGATTTTCAAGAAGCTCGAGGATTGAGTGGCCTCTGGTCTCTATTCTATTTTGGTATAATGATGCTTTAACAGCTTTTTCAGCTGCTTGTTGAGAGTGAAAGCATGAAGACGAGTAATGGCCGCTTTCGAGTAAAATTTTCGCAACGCTGAGGTCGTCCAGCGCATCTTGTAGCCACCTGGATGCTTCACGCGTCCAATAATCCAAGCTAACGACTCCCTGTTGAAGAATATGCCTCCTCACTACTTAAATTATTGATCCCTCCCACTGATGTGGCGAGAGAACAGATGTATCTGATGGTATTAAGTGTCAAAACTTGGCAGAAAAGGTCACAGGTGCTGAAGCTTCCAGAATTTAACTATGGCAGAAGTGTCAAAGTAGAAGGTGACCATTCAATGCGTCTCCCTTCTCCTAAGCTCGACAACCTCTTGACTTAACGTCTTTTCTTCAGTTATTTCTTTAGCTAAGGTTTCCCTGACTTCCTCTAAAGGTTTAAGATAGGGTTCGTAGCTTTTGTAAAGCTTTCTCACATACTCCTTTACCTTGTTAACCCTTGCTCGGTATAGGCTTATAGCTATCAAATCCTCAACCCGCTTATGAGCTAACTGTTCAGTCTCAACGTCCGTCATAAAGAATACTATCAGATGATATCCTCGCTTTCAGGGCATATAAAACTTTTAACTTTGTCGGCGGGAAGTCCCCAGCGTTTTAGACGTTTAGCATATAACCTTCATGTGTACATGTCGGGAGAAGCTTCCCATTTTGGTAAAAATGTTTAAATTGCCAATTTCCTAATTATTGGTGGAGATACTCAAATTGGGTGAAGTGGTCTTAAAAAGGATTGATGCACAAGGGAGGATAGCCATTCCAGCAGCCTGGAGGCGTGGCTGGAAATCTGGCAGGGTTATTTTGGTAAAGCGTGGTGGAAAAATTGAGTTGATGCCTGTTGAGCCGTTGTTGCCTTCTAGCTTGTTTGACTCTATCGAAGTTGTTGACGATGTGGATTTTGCAGACTCTCATTCTTTGAAGAGAACTCTGCTGGAGCGAGCTCAAAATTGAGGTTTGTTGACTCCAACGTTTTTCTTCATGCATTCCTTAAGCCTCGTAGGAAATTGACACAGAAAGAGTTTAACGTTAAGGAGGAAGCGCAAGCCATAGTAAAGGTGATCGAAGGCGGCGAGGAAGTTGCCATGTCAACTGTGCATCTATCCGAGGTTGTTAATGTTATAGAGGCGGGTTTAGGTGTCCAAAAGTCTTTGGGTTTTTTGGCGTGGGTTCTGTCCATGGACAACATTGAAGTTTATTCTGTTGGTTTAGGTCATTATGAGAAGTCGTTGCTGATTGCGAATGAAAGCGAGGTCAGCGTTAACGATGCACTCGCCTACTTGTTTATGAAAAGCTATGGGTTAAAGGAGATATACACTTTTGACAAACATTTTGATCAATTAAAGGACATTGTGAGGTTGCCTAAGACATAGCGTGAAAAAATTTTGGCTTATCCGGCGCACACGAATCATAAGTCAAAAGTTGAGTTATCTATGCTGATAATAGTGAGGGCATGAGCGCGCTTTAAATTCTCATCAACCAGAGCGCCGTGACGCTATGAACTGTTTTATAAGCTCTGTTAAGGCGTCCACAGCCCTAGTAAGCTCCCTCCTAGTCTCGGCAGACTCCGTCTGTAACGTTTCAAGAACCTGAGTCAATTTTTCGGATATCTCCCCATACTTTTGTGCAAGCGTCTCAAAGTTTTTGCCTGTCCTCTCAGCAAAGCCTCGAAACTCTTGTCTATAATCCCTAAACTCTTCTCTGTAGTCTCTAAATTCTTTCTCCATGGAGCCGAAGCCTTCCTGAAGTTCCTCAGCCAAAGAGCCAAACTCAATGCTGAAAAACTTCAAATTTGGATTTAGGTCTGCAGCTTTAACCTCAAAACCCTTAACGGCAACAGGCCGGGGGGGCTCCTTAATCCTCTTCAAAAACTGTTCGACTAGGCTTTCCTCTCCTTGGACAAAAACTGTGACGGACCCGTCCGTCTCATTTCGCACGAAACCGCTCAACCCAAGTTCTTGAGCGTTCTCCAAAACGAAGCATCTATAGCCAATCCGCTGAACCCTGCCGGAAACCTTCACGTTATGAGCCTTTTCCGACATGCCCGTAGCACACCCTAATTGACTTTTTGCTTTAACTATTTAAAACATACTACTGATTTTGAGGTTTTCAGACACGCATGCAAGATTGAAAGGATACGTTTCGACGCCCTCTACATAGACGGCAAAGACCTAACCCTAAAACCATACCCCATCAGAAGACAAGCCCTCGATAAAGCAATTAAAGGCATGCATGCGTGATTTGAGTTTTAGACCGTTATAGTATACCTAAATTTTAAATATAGGTAAATTACATTATGCCGATATGTATCATACCAATTTGTTAAGGGAAGATATGGAACGATTCAACGAGTGGTGGTTTTCTGGCAGAATCAGAAAAGATTTAGCTTTACCATTTAAGAGGCACGATTTTCCACGGGTTATGGAGAGTTTGAAAGGGCGTCAAATTCTCCTAGTTACTGGACTTAGGAGGGTGGGCAAGACAACGCTTATGTATCAGGCGATTGAGAAGCTCTTGGAAACGGTTGATCCAGACAAGATTCTTTACTTTTCTTTTGACGAATCTGCTGTTAATCCCAAAGAGGTTTTGGAGTTTTACGAGAAAAAAATCTTGATGAAACCCCTTGAGGAAGTAAACAGAGCCTTCGTTTTTTTTGATGAGGTTCAATATGCTGAGAATTGGCCCTCGGTTCTTAAGCAGTTTTACGATTTATATCCTAACTTGAAATTTTTCGTATTCGGTTCTTCTTCGCTTCTTCTTTCAAGAGAAGCTGTTGAAAAATTAGCTGGAAGATTCTTCTTTCTTAAGTTGAAGCCTTTGACTTTTTCCGAGTTTCTAGAACTAAAAGGCGTAAAGACTGATAAAATGGAGATTTTCTCAAGGAGAATAGATGCGTATTTCCATGACTACTTAAGAAAGTCCGGCTTCCCTGAGATTGTTGATTGGGAGAGTGAAGCGAGGATAGTGGAGTACATTAAAAACTCTGTCGTTGACAGGGTTACTCTTCGAGACGTCCCGTTAATATTCAAGACGCGTAACATGACGTTAATGGCCAATATTGTTAAGCTGATTCTTTCTTCACCGGGCAGCATTATTAACATTAATTCCCTTTCCAGAACGTGGGGAGAGAGCAAAATAACAATTTCAAATTATCTGAAATTTCTGGAGGTATCTCTTTTGATAAGGCCTTTGTCTAATTTTAGACCATCGTTCTTATCTTCTTCCAGAAAGTTGAAAAAGTATTATCCAGTTACGCCGTCAATGGCATTCTCTAACTCTCAGCAGATTTTTGAGAGTAAAATTGGGGCAGTATTAGAAGCTTATGTTGTTAATGCTTTAGATGCAGAGTACTATTTTAGAACTGGGAGGAAGGAAATTAACATAATCCTTAAGGATAAGGAATTGTTACCGATAGAGGTTAAGGAAACAGTAAATGAAGAGGACATTTCAAAGTTCTCGAAGCTGGTAAGATATGTTAACGCGGGGAAGGGAGTAATCGTATCCTTAAATCAGGAGGTCAAAAGGGAAAATGTTAAAGTGATACCCGCCTACATGGTTGAATTCTTGCTAAATCGAGTTAAACAGTAACAGCAAATTCATTTATTTACAATGACTAAGCGGATCAATTAAACTGCATGCAGTTTTTGTTGTTGTTGACGTATTTTTCGTCATTAAAACGGGTATTTTTCACGTCATTTTTCACCTACCTTCTCCCTCGCTATCCAATTCACAATAAACCCTATCTTTAGGGGCAGGTGTACGCTTGGCAAAGCATCTGAAGATGCAACGACTGTAAGCGAAATAGTTGAAATGTATAAGAAACAATTGAAGAAGATTGTTGGTGGGGCTAAAGTCTTTTCTCTACGAATTCTTGCGCTTTTCTTAGAAATTCTTCAGCGTTTTTTATTAATGTTTGTACTTCGCCTTTGCTGAATATTACGCCTATCTCATAATCGCTACTTTCTCCCATCTCGAAAGCCTTTCTAATGTACTGTCCAAATTTTTTATCCAATAGGTTTATTTTTATTATCCTTAAGCCGAACTCTGATATTAAGCCTGAATGAGTTTTTGCATCGAATCCCAATGCGTTGAGCATAGCTTTGGCGGCATGGAAAAATGAGTAGTATGCTCTGTTTACGGCGTCCTCTATCATTCCTTTTTCGAAGAGAAGTTTAGCTGCTTCCAGTCTTCTTTTTGCTACGTCGAGTTCTTCTCTTATTCGAATTTTAATGTTTTCTTCCATTGTATATCACGATTCCCTTTTTAATCTCGTCTATAAGTGGGTTCTTTTCCTTTTCAAGATCTTTCTCGTCTATGAATTTGAGGGATACAAGCTTTCCGTGCTTTGTGAGTATTTTGTCTGCAATGGATGAGGCTAGCGTCTTTAAGCTTCTGTCTTCTGTTATTATTGCTAGGTCAATGTCGGAATCAAGCCTATAGTCGCCTCTAGCTAATGAACCGAAAAGTATGATTTTTGCGTGTTTGCCGACATGTTCAAATTCCTTTAGTATGTCTTTATGAAACTTTAGCATGTGGAGCACCCGTGTTTCGTTAAATACCTTGTGCTAGTTTAAATATTTGCGCACTTTTGATATGAGGTTAGATGGTTCGTATTATTGTGATTTGCCACTTATTGCTCTTGGGTTTGAGGGTGATTTGTGTAAGCAATTTCTTGTATTTTGATGTTACGTAAATGGTTTTTCCATTTTTAAGCGCTTCATTCACCAGGGGGTGGTTTTTCCTGATCATTTTGTTGAATTCTTCGGGCGTGTATGCGAAAGGTTCGATTTGTATTGGAAGGTTCGGGTCTATTAGTATTTGGGGCCTTTCAAGGCTTCTCTTTGGAAGTTTTTGAGCAACTAAGAGTATGTCTATGTCGCTTCCCCATGAATAGCTGTTTTTTGCGTAGGATCTAAATATTATGGCCAGTTTTAAAAATCTGTTAATCCACGTGTACGCTAGGGTCAGTCCAAGCATAGTTTATAAAATCGCAAAAGAAAGCGCTGGAAGGGACATCAGAACAATAACCGGGAAAATCATAAGCGCAGCGAGAGCAAGAGGCTATGACCCCTAGGTCAACATACTTCTATGCGCGAGCTATATCAAAGTTGTATGCTTAGAACCATTTGGGGGGTTAGAGTCATTTTCATTTTCTGGGCCAACCTGCAACATTGTATATATACTTGATCTTTAAACATAATATAATTTTTACTTTTTACTGGCATGAATGTGCCTTGTTCGGTAAAATAAGAAGGCGGCTGCGCAATAATGCTAATCAGCCCTACACCTGAAGCCAGCATTGGTCCAGTTGATTATTCATTTTGGGTCGCTAGCAACGTTTTCATTAACTTTCAACATCCTTTTTATTCGAAAATGGAATGGTGGAATGGAGTAAACTGGCAATGAAAATGTTTATGAAGTTTGCGCGCAGGGATTATAAGCATTCATTGTTGTTTTCTTTTGCTTTTGTTAGGGTTACTATTTTGTCTCTTCCTTTCTTGTATCTTTTTATTATTCCTTTGTTCTCTAAGGATGCTAGGAGGTTGCTTGTTTTGACCCTTGAGAATCTGCTTTGTTCAGCGATGGCGGATTGGTAGAGGCTGCCGCCTGCGGATTTTAGTAGTCTTATGATTTTGTCTTCATCGTTTTCAATGCTTTGGATGATTGGGTATTCGGTTTTTCGGTGCTGGCTTCTCCTGCTTTTTTCTTGAAGTGTTTGAGGGCGTAGAAGACTGCTGGGAGCGCAAGTGCAGGTGGTTACATTATTAGGGCCATTGCAAGCACCGTTCCCGGCGAGAGATTTGTTGCGTGCGCTGGCGAAGTTGACAGGCGATAACACGCTTAGTTACGGCGTAATCAAGGTTGCGGTTCCATGCAACGTTGACGGAGACCGGGACATAGACATCTGCGATGTGGTTGGGATAGCCTCCGTTTATGGCGCTAAAAAGGCGGTTCAGGCTCACGACACCGCTTTTGAGCGAGTTCAAGCTTAAATAGTTGAAAGTGAAGTATGATACTTATGATTCAACTGTTTGTCAATAGGGAGGAAGAGCTACAGTTTCTCGAGGAGCATTATTCAAAAAAATCTGCCGAGCTAATAGTCATATATGGCAGAAGAAGAATCGGCAAAACTGAACTATCCCTTAGGTTTTCAAGGGATAAGCCACACATATACTTCCTTGCAGATCGCCGACCAGAACATGAGCTTATGCAGGATTTAAAGCTGAGAATGAGTAGCTACCTTAAGGATGAAAGCTTCGCAAAACTCAACATCAAGGATTGGATCGAGCTCTTTCAAGAATTCTGGAAATGGAGCAAAAACGGGAGAACCATTATAATCCTTGACGAATTCCCCATGCTCATTGAAGGAAACCGTGCTGTCCCATCCATCTTCCAGAAGATTTGGGACTTAAACCTGAAAGACAAAAACGTAATGCTCATTCTACTAGGCTCTTCCATAGGAATGATGGAAACCGAAGTCTTGAACTACAGAAGCCCGCTCTACGGTAGAAGAACCGGGCAATGGAAACTGCATCCACTAAAGCTATTTGATTTGAAACCCTTTTTTCCAAGATACAACTTTGAATCGCTCATAAGGGTATACGGATGTCTAGGCGGCGTACCCGCTTACTTACTGAAATTTGACCCCAACAAGGACTTTTGGGAGAATTGTGAGGAAAAAATCCTGAAGAGAGGTGAATTTCTATACGAGGAAGCCGATTTCCTACTTAGGGAGGAACTGAGGGAACCACGCAACTACTCTTCAATCTTGAAGGCAATAGCTCAAGGAGCCAAGAGTTATGGCGAAATACTCAGTCTTACGGGCATGGACAAAAGCATGCTTTCAAAATACGCCAGCGTATTGGAAGATCTTGGCTTCATAAAAAGGATTTATCCCATAGGAGTTAGACCAAAGCCGAGGAAGGGACTCTACGCCATATCAGACAACTACCTCAGGTTCTGGTTTAAATACGTCTTTCCAAACAAAGCTGAGCTTGAGATTGGAAACACCAGCTATGTTCTAAAAAAGATTAGCGAAGACTACAACACCTATCTTGGCCAAACTTTTGAACAAACTGCCATTGAGTTCCTAACAGAAGCGAAAAGAAAAGGCTCATTGCCCTTCTTTTTCAAAACTCTAGGAAAATGGTGGTTTAAGGATAAGGAGATAGACATAGTTGCAATCGACGAAGAAAAACTTTCTGCAACATTCTTTGAGGTGAAATGGGGCTCACTCAGTAAAGGAGACTGCGAAAGGATACTAAACGACCTAAAAGCAAAGGCACCAGCATTTAGATGGAACAGAGAAAAAGAAAATTTTGGAATCATAGCCAAAAAAGTTGCCCAAAAAGAGCAATTAAGAGAGAAAGGACATCTCATATACGACCTTAACGATTTCATGTCACTCGAGAGCGTGAAACGATTCTGTTGAACCCTCGCTTTACTAAATTAGAAAAGAATTAACAATAAAATAATTGAAGTGTAATCAACAGTTTTATTTTGGTTTGAAAGATTATGAGCGTTTGTTATCGTTTTCTTTTACTTTTGCTAGAGTTACTATTTTGTCCCTTCCTTTTTTGTATCTTTTTATTATTTCCTTGTTTTCTAGTGTAGCTAGCAGGTTGCTTGTTTTTGCCCTGGAGAATCTGCTTTGTTCAGCGATGGCGGATTGATATACACTGCCACCTACTGACTTAAGGAGCCTTATGATTTTGTCTTCGTCGCTTTCTATTTGCGGGATTATTGGCTGTTCGGGTTTTTCGATGCTTGGCTTTCCTCTCTTTTTCCTTTGGTGTTTTATTATGTAAATGCTTACTGGGATTCCTATGGATAGCGCTGCAAGACTCATTATTAATAGTGCATTTTGTTTGATGATGTCTGCTGGTTCGGGCGATGCGGATTTTTCCTTCAGGATAATGCTTGGTTCTCCTCTCTTGAAATCTTTTGTTCCGTACCATTTAACTTGTTCGGCGGGAAGTCCCCACCGCTTCAGGGTGGGGATGAAAGCCGAAAAACTTTTAGCCATTACCAACGTATGTAATGCATAATAGGGAGGGGCTACCCCGAATATACGCCCGTGGAGACCAAGACCTCCGTAACCCGCTCTTCGGAGCAGGGACCGAGTCTGGTTGGTGAAGCAGGAACCGAAAATTCCACAAAACGCTCCCCAAGGCAGAGGCGGTGCGGGAGTAAAAGAAGGAAAAGTGGAAGCCCCAGCCTCTAGGCTGAGGGAGGAGGTCACATGTTTAACCAGCATCAATATTAGTGTAAGCGCCTTGATTTGGCTTCTCCAGACTGAACAACACAAAGGGAGGACTGGCAACATGCACCAAGTCTTGGATATCCACCTTGCCCTCTCTAGTAACATCGCCCATTTCAATCTCCATGTTCCCAACGAAATAGCGATGCACTGAACCGCCAACCTGGTCTATGCCCATGATGTTAAGCTCAAACCTCGTCTAATCCTCGAACACGCGCGAGAACAAACATATTTAGGTCAGTGAGGTGTTTCATATTAATGGTTGTTGGAAATGGGCGTATTCAAAGTTAGGGCAAAGGTGTGGAACCCTTCCGATAACTCTAAAGAAGCCGCGGTGGATTTTGTTGTTGATACAGAAGCTACCTACACCGTGCTACCAGCTAATGTTCTTGAAGGGTTAGCTGTAGGTTCCATCAGGATGGTTAAGCTTAAACTAGCTGATAACAGGGTTTTAGAGAAAAAGTTGGGGGAGGCGGGAATCGAAATTGAGGGCTACACCGCAAGCGCTACGCCAGTAATCTTTGGGGAAGAAGGAGTCTACCTCTTAGGCTCTGTCACCATGGAACAATTAGGCTTGGCCCCGGACCCCGTGGAGAAAAAACTAAAACCTGTGGAAGCACTGATGATGTAACCTTAGTCACGAATAGGGTAAGAATAAAGATCTCATTCCTTGAAAACTTTGAAACACCTAAGCTCGATTTTCTTAAACCCATACGAAGATGGCGCTTAAACTTACAAAGTTTCAAAAGCGCTTGCAGAGGTTTTAGTCCGACTCACATCCAAAATCTCTATGAATAAAACTGGAAAATGATATGGCAACCTTTAACTGGCGGCTTAGGCGCTCTTCTCAGTTAGCATTTTTCGCCTTCTGCTCGCATGTCTGAAAGGCTTGATTTTTGGTTTATATACGAAAATGAACAATAATAAACGTTATTGAACGAAAATAAACAGAAAGCTACCGCAGAATTTAAAAAGACGCTCAGAAACCTTTTTATTCCGCTTTAAACGTTATTTTTCTTGAAAAATGGGGATGAAAAGATGAGAAAAAGCGTTTGTCTAATGATGGTGACGGTGTTAGCTTTGACGGTTTTCAGTTTTGTTCCAACATTAGCTAGAGCAGATGATGAGATGGAAGTGTGGCAGACATGGGTGGGGGTCACCGGTCACATTGAGCGGTTCGGTTCTAATCCGGCCTTTGGTTGGCTTGGTGCCCACGCTAAGATGCAGGCTGTGAACTCTACAACTGGGGAGTGGGCTGAGGCGCATGCGTTTTGGGTCAATTCAACTGTTGGCTTAATGCCTGGCGGTAATTTTTCTATGGAGAGCTTTACATGGCTCTGTCTCCAAATTCACTTGGGTTGATTTGAAGGTGTTCATTTAAGCAGATTCAACATCAGTCTTTTGCCATGAAACCTAAGTTTTAGAGACAAAAGAAGTAGTTTAGAGACAATTTAGAGACAGAGCCGCTTTACATATTCCTTCTATGCTGCACGTTTGGTCAATGCTTCGTTGATAGCGCTTAACTATTCAGGCTATGACTTTTACCTTTCTGGGCTGTGGGATGTCCTTAAGGTGACATTCGTATACTACCCGAACGAGAAAGGAGAATTTGACGGTCAAGAATATAACTGCACAATTGAGCCTGTTGTTTCTAATGCGACTGGTGAGTTGCACGTGTTTGAGGGTTGGACGAAATTTGACCTTAGCATAGCTGGCTTAGACTTGGTGAGTGGTTCTGTGCACCATTACTTTGTTGGAACTGTGGAGATTGAAATAGGCGATGTCGACGAGGATGGTGCGGCATGCATGCATGCACTTCGGCGAGGGCATGTAATACCCCGCTTTTTTTTCTTTCAGAAAAAGTCCCCCGAATCACTTTGACTGCAGACTTTCTTGCCGCTTCTCAGTCAGCTTCAATTTCTTTGCGAGATGCGGTTGCCGGGATTTAAACCCGTGTCGTCATCGAGATTCTCAGCGCAGAAATAACTTTAAGCCCAATTTATGTATGCGCAGTGGATGCTACTCGCAAGGGAAGCGGATTGGCAATCAGATTTCCACGTTTCACAGGCAATTATAGACTTGACAAAGCAGCAGAAGACGCGACTACCAACAGCGAAATCGTGGAAATGTGTCAAAAGCAGTTAAAGAAGATTAGCGAAAGCTAGGCTCTAACTGAGGGCAACATTGCCTCTTTTCTTGCGAACTTTTGGACTGGCTTGAAGTCGAAGACGTTGAATCAACAGTACGGCATCTTCTTAGATTGTCCAAAGCTGCTATTGTTAGGTTGTACCTGAAACCTGGTATAGGTTCTACGTTAGGGCGGGCTTGCAGACTGTGTCCGCGTGCGGTTAGCCACAAGATGGACGAAGCCAAGAAAGAGTACATTAGGACGCTGGAGGAACGCACTGAGGTGGAATACGTCGAAACCTCGCCGTTACTCCATGTTCGTTTGGATTTTTTTGACCACGGAAGAAAGTTTCATAAGACTTAAAAGCTGATTCATCATTTATACAAGATTGCATAGAACGAAGCGTAAGCTTCGTTCCATGATTAAGAAAATTGAAAGGAGAAAGGAAAAACGAAGAAAATATCTAGTATATCAGCATATGCTATCATTTTAATGCTAATGCTTTCAATGATTATTGTTGCACCTCTGACGCATGCGGCAGGGGCGACTATTTGGACAGATCAACCTGACTACTGTCCAGAAGAAACAGTGACCATATCTGGAAGCGGATTCTTAGCTGGTGCAACGGTTACGGTTGTGATTACGCGTCCGGATTCAACTATAGACACGATTTATGCTTCGACCGACGAGTTTGGCGCTTTCAGCTGCACTTATCAGCTCAATGGCATCACAGGAACGTATAACGTAACTGCTACGGACAAAGCAAACACAGCAACCACGACGTTCACAGATACACCGCCATCGTATTCTGTGACGATAAGCACGGTAAACGGGGCGTGGCCGCCACCGGCTTACGTTGGGAACCCGGTTGAGCTTACGGGCACGTTCTCTGCCCACCCTGGGGCCGGGAAGGAGAAGGAATATGGGATTCAGATAGGCTGGAGTGATGGATCGTACACCGTTTGGCGCTGGTCCGACACGGGAAACGCGATTCCCTACTTAACCTGGAACCCGCTTGATGGGGACGTGAAGACTTTCAGCGGTACTTACGACACGAACCCAGGCGGCGGGTACCCAGATCTGGGACACGTCTACACAACCGGAGGTACCAAAACGATCACGGTTAAGTTCTTCCACGGGCAGCCGCCAGGCGCCGAGAGCGCAGACGCCACCGTCACCATAAGCCAGCTCGTGCTCGTTCCAGAAATCAGTGTTTCCAAGTCTGGTCCAACCAACGCCCACCAAGGTGACTTGATTACCTACACGATAACGGTCTCGAACCCGTCCAGTAGCACCACTATGTACAAGGTCTCGGTCATCGACTCAGTCCTGGGTAGCCTCACCGGAAGCTTCTCTGCCAGCCTGGCTCCTCTTGCGTCTGAGACCAAGACTTTCAGCTACACAGTACCGACTCCAAGCGGGGACATAACGAACACCGTCACGGTCACCTACAAGGACATCCTCAACGACATGAAGACGGCCTCCGCCTCTTGGACTGTTACTGTTCTTCATCCAGGCATACAGGTTACAAAAACCGGTCCGCTCTACGCTCATGATGGTGACATCATCACCTACACCATTACGGTTTCAAACCCGTCCAGTACCACTACCATGTACAAGGTTTCGGTTGTCGACTCGCTTCTCGGCGACGTGTCTGGAAGCTTCTCTGCGAGTTTGGCTCCTCTTGCGTCTGAGTCTAGGGCTTTCACGTACACCGTTCCTACTCCCAGCGGCAACGTTTTGAACACTGTTACGGCGACCTACAAGGATGCCAGCAACCAGCTAACGACGGTTTCCGCCTCTTGGACTGTTGCTGTTCTTCATCCTGGCATCAGCGTTTCTAAGTCTGGTCCAGCGTATGCTCATGAGGGTGACCTGATAACCTACACCATAACTGTCACCAACACCGGCGACTGCCCACTCTTCAGCGTTTTTGTCACGGACACTCTTCTGGGATCAATCTACACAGGCGGTTTGGCCTTTGGAGCAACCATGACCTTCACCTTGACCTACACCGTACCAACTCCGTCAGGAGACACATCCAACACCGTAACTGCGTCTGGCTATGACGCTCTAGGCTTAGGCGTTTCGGACACTGCCTCTTGGACTGTTGCTGTTCTTCATCCGGGGATCAGCGTGTCTAAGTCTGGTCCAAACTATGCTCATGAGGGTGACACGATCACCTACACCATAACGGTTTCAAACCCGTCCAACGACACCACCATGACCAAGGTTTCAGTTATTGACTCGCTTCTCGGTAACATCTCCGGAAACTTCTCTGCCAGTCTGGCCCCTTCAACGTCTGAGACCAAGGATTTCACATACACTGTTCCTACTCCCAGCGGCGACATTTCAAACACTGTTACGGCGACTTACAAGAACGGCCTCAACCAGCCGAAGACGGCTTCCGCCTCTTGGACTGTTGCTGTTCTTCATCCTGGCATCAGCGTTTCTAAGTCTGGTCCAGCGTATGCTCATGAGGGTGACCTGATAACCTACACCATAACTGTCAGCAACACGGGTGACTGTGCGCTTTACAGCGTTTCGGTGACTGACACCGTTCTTGGAACCATCTACAGCAACGGCTTAGCCTTTGGAGCAACCGAGACCTTCAACGTGAACTACACTGTTCCATCACCTTCAACCGTCGTATCTAATACTGTTACTGCGTCTGGCTCTGATATTCTCGGCTTAGGCGTTTCGGACACTGCCAGCTGGACTGTTGCTGTTCTTCATCCGGGGATCAGCGTGTCTAAGTCTGGTCCAAACTATGCTCATGAGCTTGACAACATCACCTACACCATAACTGTCAGCAACACGGGTGACTGTGCGCTTTACAGCGTTTTTGTCACTGACACTGTTCTGGGACCGATCTACAGCAACGGCTTAGCCTTTGGAGAGACCGAGACGTTCACCTTGAACTACACTGTTCCAATATCGTCAGGAGACATATCCAACACCGTCACAGCCTCCGGCAGTGATATTCTCGGCTTAGGCGTTTCAGACAGTGCGAGCTGGTTTGTTAAGGTTCAGTACCAGATTACTGTCACCGCGAGCCCATCTGGAGCCATTGGAGGAACGTTCGAGGTTACTTATACCCAATCTGGAACCACGTACACCAACGTACCGGAGACAACAGCATGGACTGAATGGGTCGACTCCAGTACAACCGTAACTGTGAGCAACCCTCAAGATCCGATCAATGATGGCCCTGACGCAAGGTACAGGTTTGACCACTACGATCCGTCTGCCAGCGTTTCCATGACGGGATCCACAACCATCACACTAGTCTATATGCTCCAGTACAACATCACATGCTATCAAACTGGTGTTGGCTCAGACTTCACTGGCACCGTAGTCGTTATAGACGGAACGAACTATGGTGTTAGCGCCCTTCCAGCTTCATTGTGGTATGACAGCGGCTCACTCTACAGTTTCGCATTCCAGTCACCATTGGTTGTCCCTCCAGGTGCGAGGCAGTACGATTGGGACTTTACAACCGGTCTATCTTCGTTCCAGTCGGGTTCAATCACCGTCACTGGCTCAGGAAGCATAACTGGCAACTACTTGACCCGCGTACACGACGTTGCAGTGACAGACATCGTCATAACCGTTCGCCACTGCAAGTGGGGGCTGGGGGGCACATGGGTCTTCCAAGGACGGACAGCCAACATCAGCGTCACAGTCATAAACAAAGGAGACTTCCCAGAAGACGTGAGTACCACTCTATACTACAACATAACAGCCAACAAAATAATAGACACCCAAAGCACGATCCTACTCATAGGAGAAAACAAGACACTATTGTTCGTATGGAACACTGCGAACGTACCCTATTGTCATAACTATACGATTACAGCAGTTGCAACGATACCCGCGGACTACACACCCGTAGACAACACCCGATATGATGGAAACATAAAAGTCAGAATCCTAGGCGACCTTAACGGGGACGGAAAGGATGACGGCAAAGACATAACCTTAGTAGCATTGTCTTTCGCATCCTACGGTCCAAACTTTCTGCATCCGGGCTCTCCACCAAGTCCAACATGGAACCTAGACTGTGACATAAACGAGGACAACAAGGTCGACGGCAAAGACATAGTAGTAGTTGCATTAAACTTTGGCATGTGCGCTCAGGGTTATTAACCCCTTTTCTTTCCAGCTCCATAACCCCTTTTTTCTTGTTTGTGGGTTTCGTTATGCTGATGCTCGAATTTTACGGTGTCAGACTTCAACACGTCCGCTTCACTAAACTATCCTAAAAAAGGAATGATTCAGTCGATGTCATTAACAAGAGGCTTCAGGCTTTTGCAGGACATGTATCCATGTCGCATTGATGAACGAGTGGTATCGCCTTGTTGTCGACGCCATGGGACCGTGCTACGTTGATTACAGGGTTGCTGATGGCGCCATCAACCGACGGGTCTACTTGGATACTGTGACTCTGGGCGTCAGATCACGATAATACCGTAGTCCTCACGTCTGATCATTCGGCTGTCGTATGCTGCAACGCGCCTGTTGTATTGCGAACTCATCTGAGTAGGCGGCGTTTCCGCGTCTCAGGTGGAGTTTCATAGAAACCGGCCAGGAGACATGGTGTCCAGGCGACGGTTTCTATTACACCAACGTTTATATCGTTGTTTTCTGCTCTACAAATGTTTGGGGGTTATCGTGCCTGGAGTGACGTGTCCCAACTGTGGGCTCACAATAAACCTGGAGAATCGTAGGGAAATAGACTATGACCTGATAATGGACGCGACAAGGAAGTCAGCGACCTTTACCGAGCTGCTGCACGCTACGAAGCTTTCCAGGAAGACTCTGAGCATAAGGCTGAAAGAACTTTGCAGGAACGGCGCGATCGTGAAGAGCGAAGGGGTCTACAAGCTGGGTGACTCTTCGCAGTTTGAGAATCACAGCACGCGCAGGCTGCATGCCAGAAACTTGGGCGACGGCCTCTCAAGAGCTTTTCGAGGCAGGAGAGTTAGGACCGTTGTTTGGATGCTTATGCTCGTAGCGTCCTTTACAGTCTCGGGGTACGTTTTGGCTATGCAGTTTGCATCACCGCCACAGCCGGTCCACAGCGAGCCGGTTATCATCGGCTATTCTACGATGGCGCTCACAGTAAGCGATGTTAGCGACCTGTACAGCTGGCAAGTTGCAATATCCTTCAACGCGACCGAGCTGAAGGTGCTGCAAGTCATGCCCGGTGACTTCGTGGGGCGGGAGTTCCCCTTGTTCTATACCTCGACTGACACTGGTCCAGGTCTGCTCTTGGTCGGAGGTACGTTGGAGGGAGATGTACCTGGGAAGAGCGGAGACGGAACCTTGGCGACCATCGTCTTCGGATGTTTTACAGGCAGCTACAAGACGCCGTCGATAGTTCCGGAGCAGGTGGGCTTCAAGACTTTCTTGGAAGACTCGAATCTGGAATACATGCCGGTCGGAGCGAAGCTTTCACTCAACGTGCACGGTTGACAGAGAGGCAGAACACGCGTTTCTTCAAGCTTCGCCCTTTTTTTGTGAATTCATCTACGATCGGCTCGTTGGATGAGTCAGAGCTTATATTCAGGTGTTGCATTCTATTGTTTGTTGTCGTGTGCACTTGAAACTTGTGAACGTAGGGAAGCTAAATGGCGGAAGTTGAATCTGAAGCTGAAGGGATAGAAGAAAGCTTTCTCGGCGACTTGAAGAGGTTGGGAAACTGGGTTAGAGAAAAAAAGTATGTTATTCTAATCGTGTGCTTATGGACTACCTTGCTCTCGTTCGTAATAGTCTGGGAGTATTATGATCTCTACGCAAGCACACCGATTCTGATGGATCCAAGCTACAGGGTTGCTTTTGCGCCTACTAACAGCATGTACATTCCAAGGTTGAACAATCTGGACTACCTCGTCATTCTTGTGGCAAGCGTGCTTGCTGGATATGCGATAGCTGACATTGAAGAGACGCTTTTTGGGTTTCTTGTCTCTGGCATTTTGTCAACCTTGATTGAGGTCGCTTACTCCACATTCTTCATCTTATACGTGCTGGGTTCTAGTCCAGTGCTCAGTTATTCCGAGTTCACGAACGTATTGTGGGTGGCTTTTCTGAATATCTTCAGGATGGTTTTCCCGATAGCACTAATGATAGTTTTTATGGGAAGCATATTTGGGTCATTCTTCAGGGGCGTTTTTCAGCCCTCAGCACAAGACTAGTCTGGCAAAAAACGAAAGTGAAGTACTCGAGCTCATTTGATTTCAGTTCGATTTTTTCGCTTTTTTATGTGATTCCAGCGGACTGCCAAGCTTCTTACTCCTAGAAACGACACCGTTCCCCCGAAAGCCGCAGTTGCCCCCCCTACAGGAAGGAGGTACGTGTATGGATAACTTGTGATGGTTACATTATGGAAGAAACCGAGATAACTTGGCGCTTGGTCTATGGGCCTAGAAGGATAAACAGTCACATGTGCTTCGTACAGACCACTGAAAGGCACCGTCCCTCCAACTGCCGTGAGATTCCCCATACTATCAAGCATTACTGATGTGTCGATGGGCGTAGCAGTGTCATTCATCTTAGTGATGGCCCAACCCACTAATCGCGAGGCGCCGACTCCTTGTCCCGATGGTGGGTTTATAACTGCCAAGTCATATTCCCAAGCCGTGGTGTCGCCAGCTGGGCTGATAGGGGTGATGCATATCAGGGCACGTAGGATGGCTACAGGTGGATTATCATCTGACTCGTCAAAAATACCATGTACCCACATAGCGTGTTCACGGAAAAGAAACGTCACTTTGTCTCCTCCTGTTAGAGTGCAGTTGAGATTCCACGAGTTTGTGTTGTATTCGATCGATTGCCATATCAATGCCCTGCTCGCTGCGTTGGAACCTAACATCAAACCTATCCCGATGAAGGCGAGGATCAATCCAGTCGCAAGCGTCTTATGCAATGTTTATCAATTAATTGGTATTCGGTAGGATTCTATTAAACGTTGCTCTGAACATGCACTGAGTGTCGACAGCCATATAAAGTTGTTTCAACTTGTTTAATAGTACGTTGGGGTGACGATTTTGGCTTGGATATTCAAGGAAAAATGGTTTTGGATAATTTTCTTGGCTATGGTGTCCATTATTTTGGTTCCCTTCATATTCGTTACGATAATATTGGGTATGCCGCCAATCCTAAGGGTGGTTGCCACTGTTCTTTTGGTCGTCTGCTGGGGAGTCGCAGGAGCTTATAAGGACTGGATGAAGGAGAAGCGTGAACAAGAAAAGAAGATGGAACAGTCTGGGTCCGGCTGACTATGCTGATTGTTCGTGTCTTGGAAATGCGCCTAATGCCAGTCCGATTAGGATGCTCACGGTCAGCATGGCTTCGATGGTCACTATCGGCTGTATGACAAACCTTACTGCTGTTATGGGAAAACTCGCGTCTATGAGAATGTAGTTCAGCGCATAATATGCTGAGGCTGCCGTTATCGTGATCCCTGCTGCCCTGCCTAAGTTAAGGTTCAAGCTCTTCATAATGGCAAAGGTTAGAGCTATTCCCATCCAAATGTTGCTTAGGAAAAAGAACGCAAGAGGCCATGTGCCTGTAAGCATGGGCTGGTTGAAGAAGACCAGAGGCATGAACAGCTGCAACGCAGTCGGCGCGTAGGCAAGAGACACACCGCAAGCAACTGTGTTGTATTTGGCAGCCACACCTGCTATTTTGGTCGCGACAAAAAAGACTATGGCAGAAAGAACAAGCCATTTGATCACTCCGAGTCCGAGATAGGTTCCTATCACTCCAAGCACAGAACTGTCAAGCGGTACGTTACCCTTCAACAGGATGTCTGATGCACCCGAGGAGGAAGGCTCCAGAATCTTGTTGGCAGTCAAAACGTAGAGGCCGTTACCTAACCCTGTAAGGATGTTAAGGAAAACAATTACGAGCGTCGCGGTTCTCAAATTCTTAGCTCTCTCTTCCATGCCTTCAAAAAGCTTTGAATCCAACCTTGCTCCTCTGAGGATCTGGCCCAAGAGAGTCTCCCTAAAGGGTTTGTTCTCGATGGCTCCAGCACTTCCGATTGCCACGAGTATCATTCCCACGATAAATCCTCCCCCTACAGTCACGCTCAAGAGTGACAGAGTTAGAATGGAAAGACCGACGTAGGATCGTTTTTGAGGTCTGAAGTAGAATACCGCAACTAAGACCAGGTTTAACACTGCTATCATGAGCCACAAATAAATTGCGGAGCCGCCAATCACGCTAGGTATACCTAGGACTATTCGTCCCCAATCCCCACTAAAATCCTGCGTAGAGTTAACCTGGTACGATGAAACGATTATCGCGCCTCCCTGTGCGGCAGTCCAAGCAGCGTTGATGAGAATCAAGACTGCGCCGACAAGCATAAGGATGACCTGCCTGCTAATTTTCATAGTGCTAGTCACCTCCGGTTTTTCCAGTGCACTCATTCTTGTTTGGGTTTCCATACAGGTGGCATGCCGCACAGTGATCTTTGGCAACCTCGACTAGTGATGGCTCTACGGTGCGACAAATATCCCCTATGTAAAGTGGACATCTTGTGTGGAATCGGCATCCTGAGGGCGGATTAACCGGGCTTGGAATCTCGCCTTTGATCTTGACGTCAATCCGCTGTGATGATGGATCAGGCACCGGAACGGCAGCAATCAATGCTTGCGTGTAAGGATGTAAAGGTTCAAAGATCAATTTCTCCACAGGGCCCTTTTCCATTATCTTGCCAAGATACATTATCGCTACAGTGTCACACGTGTGACGAACTAGAGCGAGATCGTGAGTGATGTACAAGAACGAAACTTGTAGCTTCTCTCTAAGATCGACCATAAGGTTTAGGACCTCTGCCCTGATCGAGACATCTAGCATGGAAACAGGCTCATCCGCGACTATGAATTCTGGTTCAAGTGTCAGCGCCCTGGCAACTCCTACTCTTTGTCTTTGTCCTCCACTTAGCTCATGAGGAAATCGAGTGGTGAATTCTCCGGGGGGAGTTAGTTCCACATCATTCAGCGTTCGGTGGACTTTGTCCTCAATCTCCTTGTGGCTCAAACCCCCATGTATCGTCAGCGGTTCTGCCACTATGTCGAAAATACTCATCCTAGGGTTCAAAGACTCATAGGGGTCTTGGAACACCATTTGCATTTTTTGGCGAAAAGGCTTCAGCTGTCTGTCGCGAAGCCTTGTTATGTCTTTATCCTTGAATAGTATCTTGCCGCTTGTGGGGTCGATGAGCCTGAGTACAACCCTTCCGGTGGTTGTTTTTCCGCTACCGCTCTCTCCGGCGAGACCGAAGATCTCACCTTTGTGCACTTCGAAACTTATGTTGTCAACAGCGTGAACGAACAGTTCCCTTCTTGATGCTAGGCTGCCGAAGAACCCCAATCTGACGGGAAACCATTTCTTGAGGTTTTCAACCCTTATAGTTGTTTCTACCATCTTTCTCCTTTCCTAAATCAGCTAATGGGCTAGGTGGCATGCAACATAATGCCTTTGCCCTACATCCACGAGTTCAGGCTCTTTCGTCCTGCAAATATCCATTGCATATTTACATCTTGGGTGAAATCTGCATCCGGGCGGCGGAGACATAAGGTCTGGGGGTGAGCCTGGGATGGATAACATGCGTGTTTTTTCAGCTCGTATTCCCGGAAAGGCCGACAGCAGTCCTTGCGTGTACGGGTGCAGTGGCTCCTTGAACACTTTTGTTATTTCCGCATATTCGGCGATTTTTCCCCCGTACATTATTGCGGTCTTCTGGCACGTTTCTGCGATTATAGATAGGTCGTGGCTGACCATGATCATCGACAGGTTCAGCTTCATTCTCAGATCGTTCATTAACTTCAGTACTTGAGCGGCGACTATCACGTCTAAAGCTGTGCCAGGTTCGTCTGCTATTAGCAGGTCCGGGTTACATGAGAGAGCCATTGCTATCATTGCTCGTTGCCTCATTCCTCCGCTGAACTCGTGGGGATAGTTGTTGCGGCGACTCGGAGCGACTCCGACAAGTTCAAAAAGTTTCTGTACCCTTTCATCTGCCTCTTCTTTGGTCACGTACTCTTCGTGCAGCTTGATACTTTCCACTATTTGGTCTGCGACTTTGTACACGGGGTTTAAGGCGTTCATGGCACCTTGGAAAACTATCGAGATCCCTTTCCATCTGATGTTTGTCCTCATTTCATCTTCGGTAAGTTTCACAAGATCAGTGCCCTTAAATAGGATGCTTCCCGACAGGATTCTCCCGTTTGACGGCAGGATTCTCAACATCGATAGGCAAACTGTCGTCTTGCCACACCCAGACTCGCCTGCGAGGCCAAGCGCTTCACCTTTTTCAACTTCAAATGAAACGTCGTCAACAGCCTTCACTGACCCTCTTTTGACTGTGAAATAGGTTTTTAGATTTTTTACTTTTAGAAGAGGCATTCAATTCAACCTTTGCCATATGGTTAAGCTATGATACCTTTTAGGAAGCTTGATTATTGAGACCAGCAGATCATATTTAAGCCTTTGGTTGCTGTAAAGTCAACTTCCTAACGTTACACTTTTTTATTGTTGACGGAGGCATAATAGAGTGCCGGTGATGTTACGAGGCTTTCTCCTGACATAAGGGGAGCCTTCGGCAAGCTTGTTAAGAAAGGTTTAGCAGTCACCGGCATCGCGGGACTCTTCGGCACCACAAGGCAAACAGTCCACCGATGGCTAAGAAGAGGCAAGCATCCTGGAAAAGAAACCTTCAAAGACAAGCCCAGGCAGCCTAAAGAAAGCAAAGTCACAGTGGAAGTTGAGCTGTCCATCCTCAAACTGAGAACCACTTTCAAATGGGGAACCGCACGCATACAACAAGGCCTCTACTGCCTTCCCGACTTCATGAAGGAATCAATGCATTGCGTTCAAGAAGTTAGGCTTTCCAGGGAAACCATGAACAATGTTCTTGCAAGGAATAATCAAAACGGGTATCAGCATGAGTTTAAGCGCTGGAAGTTCTTCAGGGCAAAGGCGCCTGATGAGCTTTGGCAAATCGACTTCAAGGGACCCTTCACAGTACAGGGCAAGAAGTACTGGTTTCTGGTCTGCATAGACGACTACAGCAGGTTCATCGTTTCAGCGGAGCAGTTTGATCATGAACTCACAGCGGCTGAGGTAACAGCAGTTTTGGAAAAGCAGCAGAGGCTTCCGAAGGCTATTTTGTCTGATCATGGATCGCAGTTTAAAGAGCGATGGCAGACCTGGTGCAATGGGCATCATATTGAAACGCATTTTGCTCATCCTTCTTATCCGCAGGACAAGGGCAAGGTTGAACGGTGCATTCAGAGCTTGAATCGAGAGTTCATTGATCCGCTGCGGAAGTTTCCTGGATGGCTTAAAGGCAAAATAAGCGACTATAAGGACTGGTTTAATCATTCACGTTTTCACAGAGGCGTAAAAGCGTTCCCTGCAGACCTATACAAGTGTAACGTTGGAAAGTTGACATGACAGTTGCAGACAAAGCTTTTTAAATTTGCATTTTCTCTACGTTGATGGGATGTCAAGAATTGCAAATTCGATGGACGAATAAGAATGTCGATTTGGATAACCTGAGCAAGCACGTCGAAGAATTCTACAAGGGGAAGGGCTTTGAAGCTCTTGTTGAACGCTCCAAAGATGCCTTTAAGGTAGTAGCTGTCATGCGAATTGGAGACAAGCTTCGAAGTTCTTACGTGAGCATCAACGGGAATCCGAATGATTTTACAGTGGAGTTTTCTGGCAGCCAGACGGGTAGGTTCTCTCAATTCCTCACGCCCTTAATAACAATGTTTGGAGGAGGCGTCTTAATATTGGATAGACTGCGATCCCAGGAATTCTATGAGAAGTTGGAGACAGAATTCTGGCTTTTTATAGAACATGAAGTCGATCGAGCTGGCCAGTCGTGAATTGCGCACCACGTCCGCAGACGTCAAGATGGTTCACCAAAACTTAAATATTCGCACTGAACCTTATTCTCTTCGGTGAAGGGATGGGGTTTAGATCGTATCTAGTCAGGCGGCTTGTAATAGCATTCATAATGCTGTTTGTGGTGATGACCATCAATTATGCACTTTTCTTCATCATGCCTGGAAGCCCAACCACTCTCTTCGTAAATCCCCTCAAGGGCTCCGCTGGAGGCAAAGAGGAATTTATAAAGAACCTACAGGCGCGATGGGGGTTTGATAAGCCGCCCTTAGAACGTTTTGGTATTTATGTCAGGAACATGCTGACATGGAACCTAGGCATTTCTTTAGTCAGCAACCAACCAATTTCCTCTGAGCTGCTTCTTCGATTGTGGTGGACCTTGGAGCTGATGGGAGGATCAACAATTCTTGGGATTCTAATCGGGGTGACATTAGGGGTTCTGGTAGCCTTCAAGAGAGGTGGGAAATTTGACACCGGTATGGTAACATTCTCTTTGGTTACATACTCGCTCCCCGTGTTCTGGATGGGAATGATCTTCATTCTCTTATTCACAGTTAATCTTCACTTGCTTCCAAGCGCAGCCGCGTATCCATATGATTGGGACTTGCCAGGAAGAATGCCTGTGGCATATGCGGTTTCTGGAGCGAATGGAACTCAATGGAATGGGAACATGATCTTCTCACTCAATCCCCAAGGCACCCTTCAGCTTCTGTCTGGATACATTTCACATTTGATCATGCCGCTTGCCGTGCTTACGCTTTTCACGTACGGTGGATATCTCTTGCTCACAAGAGCCACAATGATTGAAGCACTCACTGAAGACTACATAGTAACAGCGAAGGCTAAAGGTGTTCCTGAAAGAAGTGTGATTTTCAGGCACGCATTGAAGAACGCCTCCCTGCCATTGATCACAAGCGCTGCTTTGGCTTTTGGTTTCATGTTGTCCGGAGCCATAATTACTGAATCAGTCTTCTCTTGGCCCGGAATGGGAACCTGGATCTTCGCGGCGATTGGAAACAATGACTACGGTGTCTTGCAAGCCATATTCTACATCATTGGGGTGCTCGTTATCATAGCAAACATCATTGCGGATGTACTTTATGGGATAATCGATCCTAGAATCAAATATGGGTGATTGCATGTCAGCTGACAAAAGAAGAGACACGGTCCTGCGCTACAATCTGAAACGGCTAGCAAACTTTCTAGGCCTTTTCGCTAAGAACTCAAAAGGAGTTGTAGGACTGATCATAATTGCAGTATTTGCGTGCATTGCCTTATTTCCTCCATTATTTACACCTTATGACCCTGTGAATCAGAGAACTCTGGCGGGCGACTTTGCAGCTCCGGCATGGCTCCAGTCTGTTCCATCGCAGCTTGGAGGCAGACCGGGCATAAGTTACAACTATAACCCGACGTTGAACCCAGACTTTGAAAATTCCACGGCACCTTGGAACATTTCCAGCACAGATGCAGCCCACTCCAGCATAGAACCCGTAGAAAACTTGGGGGATCATACAGGGCTAGTCCGCGTCGGCTTGATGCACGACAAAGGTGTGGCTTATGGCAACGTTACGGTAAGCATTTCGCAGGATTTCTATTACCCATATGCTGGCGCTCCATTCAGGTTTCTAACACGTCTAGTGTTCATCCTAAACGGGACAGTTACGACTAGTAGTCACCCCGAACAACTCGTGAACAAAACCCCTGGCGCTCCAATCGTATGGCCGGCTCCTTGGTACAATGTAACAGTATCACGACTCGATGTGCCAACGAAGATAAGTCTCTACCTTGATTCTATCGCTGTGAATCGCAGTCTTCCAATGTGGCCCTTTCGAGACCAGTACCTCTACACTCCTCAAGGAATGTATGGAATGGCAATGGATGGGACCTTTGTAAATGCTTCTCAGACTAAGGTACTGATAGGCTCAAGTGAAACAATCGCAAACGCTTCAACCTTTGGATCATGGGTTGACACCGACAAAAGCTTTCAACCAATAGACTCATTTGGACCAGTCATAGCCAACTATGTTTCCTCACTGTACGGCTCTAATAAGTTTGCAACGCAAGTGTTCTTTCCTCAGGAAGCAACTCCAGGCTGGTATAGACTGGTGTTAAACGTGACGTTTGAAGACGCAGACTCATCCAAGCCTGTAAGTTCAGTCGTGTACGTTGACACTTTTAACATGCGTCTAATGGGAACGGGCTGGGGCATAATGGGCACAGACCAGGAGGGACGAGATCTTTGGAGCCAACTCGTTTACGGTGCAAGGATTTCTCTATACGTGGGAGTTTTGTCCTCGATACTGGCTGTTGTTTTGGGTTTGGTAGTGGGCTTGATGGCGGGTTACCTGGGGAAAGTCGTTGACGAGTTCCTCATGAGAGTCTGCGATGTCCTTCTAGTCTTGCCTGGGTTGCCGCTCTTGATAGTCCTCGTGGCAGTTCTTGGGACCAACGTAAACAATTTGATTATATTACTCGGACTGCTGGGCTGGATGGGTTTTGCAAGGCTAATAAGGTCTCAAGTCATTTCTATTCGAGAGAGACCATTCGTCGAGGCGGCAAAGGCGGTTGGAGCTGGCAAGACTCACATTATGATTAGGCATATTCTTCCGAACGTTATGTCTCTAGTTTACGTCACGTTGGCAACGACAGTGCCAGGCAACATAGTGGCGGAGGCATCTCTAGGGTTTCTAGGGTTCACTGACCCGAATAGAATGTCATGGGGTCTGATGCTTTACAACCTACAACAGTTTTCAGCGTTCCAGAACTGGTGGTGGGTTATTCCACCTGGGTTGTGTATCGGCGCAGTAGCTATCTCGTTCATTATGTTTGGCTATGCTCTTGATGAGGTTCTGAATCCGAGACTTCGCCTTAGAAGATGACTTTGCGCCTATCGCTTCGTCATATGACTGAAAACAGAGACTCCGAAAGGCAGTCCTTCTAGTCATTTGGGGTGGGTAGACTAGCTAGGTGTAGCTTGCGGGATTTTGCTATTGCCTGAGGCTGAGTTAGCAGAATCAGAACTTTACTCGTTTGGCAATGCTTGCCATATTGGTCTTGATAGTAGGCGTGGTAGCATTAGCGAACGTGCACAAACGCGTGAAGTGAAAAGAGGCTTGTGAGCGCGTTTGAAAGTCCCAGGCGGACACGGAACACGCACGCGCACTATGATGACGAAACAAGTGAGCGAGCGTGGTGAAACAGACCGGAGAAAAGACGGCCCGGGGGGACTGGAACATTCTTCCATAAAGCTTTTAAACGTGTTTTCACTCAGAACATAACGCTTAAAAAGAGAAAGGAGATAGAAAAATGCGAAAAGAAATATCGTATACGGCGATAGCACTTCTACTTATACTAGTTGCTTCGATGTTTGCAGTGCTACCAGCAACCGCTTTTGTACACCCGGACGGAACCTACGACACTGACTTCGAACTGTACGGTCCACACGCTGACCAATTGCAGTTCTTGATGTACGCCTCGGCGGAAGCTGAGTGGACTGCATTGCAGAGTGGCGCGCTTGACCTAACCGACTGGCCTCTGACAACCACATGGCGCAACACATTCTCGGGCAGCAGTTCGGTTAATGTGGTGAGTGCGGGCGGTGCTAACAGTATGTACCTCCTCGACTTCAACGACGACAACAACAGCAAAATCCCGAACCCAGATAGCACTATACCATCATACCCGGTGGGTCGTGCGAACCCGGTGTTCACCAGTGCCGATGCGAAGTATCCGCAGGGGATACCACCAGTAAGCTCGAACGCGCACTTCAGACTGGCATGCGGACACCTGTACGACAGGACCGCATTTGCCACCTTCCTGGGCGGGGCAGGCACGGTGATACTAACACCGATGCCGAACTACATGACGGGTTACGTGTGGAGTGGCGCAACAGGCTACACGTACAGTGAATCTGATGCAATCGCAGAACTCAACGCTGGAGGCATCTACAACAACACTGGAACGTGGTACTGGAACTATAAGGACGGGACTCAAGAAGGAACCCCAGATGCAGCAGAAATAGCCGCTTGCAACAACCTTATATTCACATACAGGCAAGACGCGTACAGGACCAAAGCTGGCCAACTGCTTTCAGATGAACTGATAAAAATGGGTTTCGGCTTCAAAGCTGGCTATCCAAAATCTGTATCCGGTGGCACGAACTATCAAGAAGTCATGATACAAAAGAACTACCATATCACGACTCTAGGCTGGGTTAACATCGGACCAGACCCTGACTACTTGTACGACCTGTACAACCCCGACGCCGCGTTCTGGGACAGCATGGAAAGCAGCTGCCCCAACACCGCAGACCTGAACGACACGTTCCTGAACACATATGAACAAAACATCAAGTTCGCAAGCAGCTATGCTGATGCCACGGGCAACTGCACACTGTTCCAGCAAAGGTTCGAGCAGATATGCGCTCAGATACCCATCTACAGTTCGCAGCAGTACATGGCTAGCAGCAAACGCTACACAGGCGGCAATGGCGGAGTCCAAAAGAGCCCAGACGACGGAGAAAACGCGTACAGAAACCAATCGTGGTTTGGAATCGGCAACCAGATGGCCTACGGCACCAACACGTGGTTCAGCACACTGAACATGTATCCAAACGAGAGCATGTACGGCTCAGGCGGCATGACAATACGCTACGGTTGGGAAGTGAACACGTACCCAGAACACATCAACCCGTTCTATTCGGAGTGGTACTGGGACTCACTCGTCTTAGGCGCAATGTATGACACCCTAGGCTACAGAAACATATACAACCTGGCGGAATGGGATTCCGACCTCATCACGCGCTATAGCACCGGCTCATGGTATGACCCAGTAGGCCATATGAACAAGGCTAAAGTAACCGTGACTTTGAGGCCTGACATCTACTGGAGCGACGGCATCCCAATGACGATAGCAGACGTTATCTTCAGCCTCGTATCTTCAGGAAAGATGCTAATAGACGCTCACGCATCACCACCATGGTGGTGGCCCACAGGAGAACTCGTGAAGTCACTGAGCGTCGTTGACCCCTACACCGTGGAAATCCTGATCGACTATCCAAGTGTGTGGGCGGTAGGCTGGATTCTCGGAGGCTTCTACATCGTTCCTGAACACATTTGGAAGCCACTGATACTCAGCGGTGCAGACATGGGCGCGGTAGCTCCAGACCCGAACTTTGTGAGTTCAGGGCCCTATAGATACTTGAGCTGGAGCCAGACACACAGCATCGTTATGGTTGCGAACAAGCCGGGCAGCACAGTTACGACAGACATGACCGCGCACGGCAGCTCAGCAGGCCCAGGCCCCGGACAGGTACACGCAGTGACTTCACCTGTTGGATACCACAACTACTATCCAATATACCCCGAGGTCAGCGTGGAAGACCCTACAAAGGTAGTAATTGTCCCAGCGGACAAGAAATGGATCCTCGTTAACAAGACCATTACCATAACGAACAAAGACGAGAAACACAGCATAAGCGGAACCAAGAAAGTATGGGTAGACGGCGTACTTGAGGTCAATATGCCGGGGATAGTTATCCCGCCTTCAAGCTCCCATGTTGAACACTTGGACAATGAGAACTTCACCGCAGGGCCGCACTTCATAACAATTAGGTTCACTATCACCGACGTTGACGGTGGTACGCCACCACCGGCGTGGAACAACACAGTGATCACGTGTCAAGACCCTGTGTACGCTACACTCGCGACAGACATTGCGGGCAGCACGTTCTACGATGACATAGGTTGGGGCAACTATACACTCAAGAGTGGATCCCCAACCCCAGACTTCAAGGTGGACGGAAAAGACATCACTGCCGCAGCCTTAGCATTCGGATCCTACCCAGGCCATCTCAGATGGAACTCAGTGTGCGACGTGAACAATGACTACAAGGTGGACGGAAAAGACATCACTGCAATAGCCTTGAAATTCGGCTGGCACAAATAGCAACAACGTAGCACAAACGCTCGAAAAACGCCAAAGAATCTAATCTTCCCCTTTTTTTGATTCTGCAAGGTAAATTACCAAAACCATGAGGCTACGTTGAACAGGAAGCGCGTTGTCAGGCGAGAACGGACAAGTCTATACTTTCTCGGAGTTACGTTCACGTATTTGTTTAACGTCTGGTTTTTAATGCTGGGAAAAGAGGGAGGGTTATGAGAGGTGGCGGGTCAAATTCGCCCCGCGGGGTTCAGTTCCCGTCGGGCCCGCCACTCGTGGAGCGCGTTTGTACTGTTGCTTCTTGGCGTATGAGCTGTTTTGAGGCTTGGCTGAGAGTGGCTAGCTGTTGGTTCTAGAGGTCGTTTGGGCTGGTGTAGACGGCTGCTCCTTGGGTTAGTGCTTCTCTGGTGAGGATCTGCTCAGGGTTGAGACCCCAGGCACGGATGATTCCCTTGAGGGCGTCGATCTTGCTGACTCGTGTCTTAGGCTTGATGGACAGGTCTGAGCCAGCGTAGATGTTGCGTAGGAACTCCACTCCCTTCATCTGAATGTCATGGTAGATGTCCACGGTGTGGCCCACCATGTAGTCCACGTAGTCAGGCTGGACACCTAGGGCTAGCAGCTGGGTTTTGAAGTATTTGCGTAGGCTGTGCACTCGGAGCTCGTACATGCGGCCCCTAGGCTCTTTGACGAGACCGGCTTTAACGTAGAGTTGATGGAACAGTTTGCGGATCCGTTTGCGCGCGGGCGGATTAAATAATTATGGCTTATATTGGGAGAGCCCGACCTCGTTATATTGATGGAAATGAAGAGATCAGGTTCTCCCATGCTTCTGTTCGAGAACTTGGATTTAAGTGCTCTTCACTCCATCCTATGGAAAGGCCTCCACCTTGAAGGACCGGGAAAGCCAGTAGTCTACAATCCTGAATGCGACCTCCGGGCACTTATGTTGCGCCAGTTAGAGCAGATACCCTACGTTAAGGACCTGGTGAAACGGCTCAGGCGAAGCCGAGACATGCGGAGGATCTGCGGCTACGACCGCAAGGTCCCAACCGAGGCTCACTTCAGCCAGATGAAGAAGCGCATAGGCGTCGAAGGCTTCCGAGCCATAGAAGGATGGCTTCGCCACGAAGCCCTAAGACTGAGAGAGAGCCAACCCTTGTCCGCCATCGGTCTGGTTCAGGCAGCCTGCATAGACGGCACCGACCTTCCCGCTTGGAGCAGCCGAGACCCACACGACACAAGCCGAGGTCTAGGAGACCCAGACGCTAGGCTAGGAAGGGGAAAGAAGGGCTTCATCCTGGGCTACCAGTCGCTCTTCCTCGTGGACGTTGAGGGCTTCCCGCTTGGTCACGTGGAGGCTTCTGCGAACGTGAACGAGAAAAAACTCGTAGAACCCTTGCTGGACAGGCTGCTGGGCGAAGACATGGAGGTAGAGCTGATCGTAGGCGACAGCCAGTTTGAGTCCAGCCAAGTGTTCGACGCGCTTCAAGCGGGGAAAATTGGCAACATCATTGCGTGGAGGCGTTTGAAGGGACGTGAGAACCCTCAGGACGTGCTTTCTGTGAAGGATCGCATAGACGTGGAGGGTCCTGAGCATCTTCGCGCCGTCTACAAGAGGCTGAGGGCGAAGGCTGAAAGCCTAAACGGGAGAGTGAAAGCCCGACTGGCCTACAGCAGGCTCACTTGGCAAGGCCTCCAGAGCGCCTGCATCCACACGTGCCTAGTCTTCTGCGTTGTCTACGCCGTCGCCATAGTCGCTTTTCTCGTGGGCAAGCCAGAACTCTGCTACAGCATCGCCTACTTTGCGTGAAAGCCGTTGGATGGGCTGGAGGGAGAAGTAGCGTACGCCATGAACATGAAAGGGCGGTGGACAGTCTCAGCGACCAAACAGTTCCAGCCTCTGCTGCATCTCATAGGAGAAACACACTGCCAAACCCCCTAAAAAAGTGAAAAGCAAATCATCAAAGGCAAACTCCCACTGCGACAAAGCAATTATTTAACTCGCCTGCGCGCATGCGTGTTCCTAAATTCGTCTTTTAATTGTAATAGGTGAGTCGCGTATCTCTCTCCTGAGGTGAGTCATGAGGAGATACGAGACTCTGGAGACCTTGTTCGGCAAGGTCGATTTATCCTT
>Ga0315282_10000677_pt1 | contig 66889 bp, 58 predicted proteins | sample YL17G07_20_MG_FD_203693 | JGI IMG/M metagenome (GOLD analysis project Ga0315282, IMG submission 203693) | Sediment microbial communities from Yellowstone Lake, YNP, Wyoming, USA - YL17G07_20 | ecosystem: Environmental > Aquatic > Freshwater > Lake > Sediment | place: USA: Wyoming | collected...
GCCGCATAAGGCGCGTCTCCGATTACGGCCAGGCGCCGGCTGGTCTGAACATTCTCGAATGCTCGGACGACCAGGTGCGCATTGTTTTCCGGCTCCAGGCGGCTTACGTAGAGGAAGTAATCTCCGGGAACGAGTCCGAGCTTGTCCAGGGTTGCGCGGCCCCGGGGCTTCTCTGTCACCGCTCCGTACGGGATGAACACCGAGCCGGCGCCGTACTTGTCTTTGTAATAACGCTGGATGACCCGCGCGTCCGCGACTATGGCGCTGGGAAACCAGACGGAGAAGTGCTCAGACAGTTTGTAGTAAGTCTTGCCGAACAGGTTCCACTTGCGGCGCAGCCGTTCGATGCCGTCGACGTTTACGGCGGCCGGCGTGCCGAGGACGCGGGGCAGCCACGCAAAGATGCTGTTGGCCGCGTTGCAGATGAGGATCACGTCGAACCGCCGGAAAAGCGCGTGCACGACCGAGAGGAAGGTGTGGATTACGGTGTCGGTGTATTTCAAGCGCAGCGTCGGCAGGACCACGAGGTCAACATCGCGGTGGCGGCGCAGCCCGCGCGGGACGTAGTGTGACCGTCCGTAGACAGTCACAGAGTGGCCGCGGGCCGCCAGCCGCGCGCTGCACTCTTCCGCGAAGGTCTCGAACCCCCCATAGTTCGCCGGAATACCTCTTGTTCCCAAGATACCGATTTTCAATGTCTTCCTTCCATCACACAGAAGCCGCCGATCCCGGCGGAAATCGGCGAGTAGCGGGCACCGGGCAATGAGCAAGAGCCCCACTCACTCTTCATGCCCCCACCCCAGTTGCTCTTCACTCAGCACTGATTACTCAGCACCTTCGTCGCGAACGGAGCACTCATCATAAAAAGGAACAGAGTCAGTACTTCGGAATCGCCGAAATTGTACTCGAACATTCCGGCGGCCAGCAATGCGATCCAGGCTCCGACGGCTGCGGCGGCCGCAAAGGACTGCGCTCCCGACCCGCTGGAAGAGCGATGTGCCCTGAGCGCCTGCCAGCCGAGTTGAACCATGAACCACAACCAGAGGATGAGGCCCGGAATGCCGCGTTCGGCTGCGATCTGGAGGAAATTGTCGTGCATGTGAATATACAGATAATCCTCAAACTCCTTTGTGCCCCGATATGCCAGCGCCTCGCCGTAGACATTCTGGCCCACGCCTGTCAGGGGATGGGCGCGAATCAGGCGCAGCGCAGTGCCGAAAACCTCGATGCGGCCTCTTGTGGTCCAATCTTGAGGGTTCCATGCGCTGCGCAATCTATCCTGAATGCCTGCGGGTGAGACGAGATAGAGCGCCAAGAGCACTGCCAGGAGCCCGAGGACCCAGCGCGGGCGCTTCGAGAGCAGGAGAATAGCGATCACTCCGGCACAAGCACCCAGCCAGTCACTCCGGGTCTGAGAGAGATAGAAAGCCGCTGCCGACACCAAACCGAGCGGAATCACCCAGGGATGCTTCTTCCAGCCGAAGACGATAACGTAAGCGGCCAGAGCGACCAGCATCAGCATGAGCAGGCCGGAATAGGTCATCCAGATGCTCATGAAGCCTTTGATCCGGTTCGTCGCGTCCCGGTGGGGATTGGAAATGAATTGGACCAGCCCGGCGGCCGCCGAGACCGCGCCCAGCGCGAAAATCGCCCTGTAGATCCACGCGATCATGTCGCCGCCGCGGGCGAGGACAGGAACAATCAGCAGCAGCGAAAAGAGGAAAAACTTTTTGACAAGGGCATGATTCAAGCTGCCGGACTCGGCGAACACCGTGCCGGCGGTCCACACGAACAGGAGGAGCATGGGCCGTAGAATCGCTGTGGGCAACGGATGCGTCTCCCTCTTTCTTTTCCACTGTATTATTGCCGCAACAATGGCTGCGGCCAGCAGGATCTGCGAAACCGCAATTGAGACCAGGGCCGATGCCACGCTCCCTGCAAGAAGGAGGAAGCCTATGCGCTGTGGCCAGTCTTCCAGGGATGGCGGGAGGAACGGTGACGGTAGCCTAGGCATGGGCGGCCCTCGGGGTGGGCGCGGGGCGATGAAGGAAGGAGGAACAGAGCTCCTCGAACTGAGAAATCATGCGCTGCAGCGTGAACTGCCTCTCCGCACGCAGTCGCCCCTGCCTCCCCATGTGAAAAGCCTCGACAGGATTGTCTCCGAGGCGCTGTATCGCCTGAGCCAGAGCTATCGGATCCGACGGCGGGACCAACAGCCCATTTTCTTCATGCTGGACCAGCTCGGGGATGCCGCCGACGTTCGTCGCGATGACGGCCAACGAGGCCGCCATGGCCGAGAGAATCGCGGACGACAATCCTTCCGAGAGGCTGGGGAGCACGAAGAAATCGAATGAGCTGAGATAGGGTGCGGGCCGCTTTTGGAAACCGGCAAAATGGAAGCAGTCTTCGAGTCCGCGCTCACGGACCTGGCGCTCGAGATCGCTGCGGCAGGCCCCATCCCCTACAAGCACGAAGCGCATGCGCGTGTGCACATCGGGGATCAGCGCGGCGGCCTCGACGAGGTAGCAGAGACCCTTCTCCGGGCTGAAGTGCGCCACCGTGCCGACCACTGTCGGCTCGCCCGGGCGGCGCGGGTTGGGGGTTTCACGTTTTGGAAACGGGCTCAGGTCCATTCCCTCGTAGATCGTTCGAATGCGGGCGCCAGGCACGCCGTCGGCCCGCAACTGCTGTCGAATGCTCTCCGAGACGGTCACGATGCAATCGATTCCCCAATTGTATTTAAGACGGGTGATCAGGTTTTTTCTCAGAGGGAAATTGACGCGGCGAAAGATGATGCGGGCCTTGACCTTGACGAATCTGGAAGCGAGGTTTCCCAGAAGAATCGGGCGAGGAGTATTGAAGGCCAGTATGTCGGGCCGCACGCGCGACAGAATCCGCAGCATGCGGGAGAAGGCGATCGGCCCGACCTCACTTTGAATGGCGAGCGGGTGGAGGGTGACGCCGTATTCCCGTGCGCGCTCTTCAAGGAGCGTCTGCGGGTGACATATGAGGTGCAGGCGGTGCCCGTGGTCGGTCAATCCCCGCAGGAGGGTGAGCAGTTGGTCCTGCCCGCCTCTCCATGTCGGTTCGGTATCCACAAACAAGAAGGACATCATGGAAGGTGGAAGCCGGGCTTCACTGTTCGGCTGCGTTTGGCGCGGGCGCATGAATGGAATTGCGACAATCCGCAGCCTGCGCCGCCGGACCGCAATTGAAGGCAGAGCGCCTCGACGGCGCGCTCATACTGCCGAAGCGCCATCCCCTGCCTGCCTTTGAGCACGATACCAGTCAATGACTTTGATCAGGCCCTCTCTCAGTGAAACGGCAGGCGCATAGCCCAGTAATCTCTTTGCCTTGCCGATGTCGGCGAGCGAGTGCCTCACGTCGCCCTGCCGCGCGGGTCCGTATGAAGGATTGCAGTCGGTTCCCACAATCCGGCTCAGCTCGCGCGCGAGCTGATTCAGGCTCGTCTGGGTCCCGCATCCGATGTTGAACACCTCGCCTGCCGCATTCGGATGAGTGGCGGCAAGCCAGTTCGCATCCACGACGTTGCTTACATAAGTGAAGTCCCTGGTTTGCTCGCCGTCGCCGAAGATCACTGGGGGCGCGCCGTCCAGAAGCCGGGTGGCAAAGCGCGGAATCACGGCAGCATATTCGGACTTGGGATCCTGATGTGGGCCGAAGATGTTGAAATACCGGAGGCAGACGGTTTCAAAGTCATAGAGCTGGTAGAAGAGACGGCAGTACTCCTCAGACGCGACCTTGCTCAAGGCATAGGGTGACAGCGGGCGGCCCGCGCGCGCCTCCGTCTTGGGCAGGACCGGATCATCTCCGTAAATTGATGAGGAAGAAGCTGCCACGATGCGCTTCACGCCGGCGTCGCGCGCGGCGACCAGCACCGACAGCGTGCCGCTGATGTTGGCCAGGTTGGTTGCCTGGGGGTCGACGATGGAGCGTGGCACGGAAGGGATCGCCGCCTGGTGAAAGACATACTGCGCGCCTTGGAACGCCTTACGCAGGCGGTCGGTCTCGTTGACGTCAAACCGGAGAACCTCGACCCGATCGGGATTCCGATCCGCCCATCCGCGGAGGTTCTGCTCCTTGCCTGTGCTGAAGTTGTCCACGATCACCAAATGGTGACCCTGATTCAGGAGGTATTCCGCCAGATTCGACCCGATGAATCCGGCCCCGCCTGTCACCGCCATCTTCGCCATGATTCGCTCAAACGTTGAATCGCCCGACGTCAGCCCGCCGGCTTCGGGCGATTATCTTAACAGAGATGCGAAGGGCAGGCAACGCGCGCCAGGATCTGGCGGAACGCGGTGACAGGCTTCGCTGTCCCAAGCGGCCGAGAATCCTCGACTGACTGGGCTTTTCTGGACGCGTGGACGGCGTAGCCTGTTCCGAAAATAGAACAAGCAGCACCGAAGCTCGGCATCGGAATCGGTATCGGGGGCGCGATCACTGTCGAAGTTGTTGGCCTTCAACAACCGATTGCGATTCCGATGCCGATTCCGATACCGAGAGTCATCGACTCAGGCGTTTGGCCTTTTCATGCGCCTGGGTGCGCGAATCGCGCATGAGATACTGTCACTGCATTTCAGGCTATTGTTGCCCTGGCGCCCCGGTAAGGGCTATTATCGGAAGGCCGATATGAACTCCGAGGTCATGCTTGAGATCGAGGAACTCGTCGAGGAATACCGGGACCAGTGCCTGTGGTTTCTGCGGCGGGATTTTGTTCCGCGTACTACCGAAGAAGCTCTGCGCGTTTTAGATTTAATTGAACGCTATGGCGACCGCGCAAGCTTTCAGCGGACCCAAAGGCTGAAACAATGGCTGCTACTCCCTACCAGTGCGAAATCCTGAGGATACTCGCTGCACGGAGAAAGAAACGGGGCGAGAGCTATGTTGCGGGCGGAGTCGCGCTGAATCAGCTGCTCTGCGCGCCTCGACAGTCGCGCGACATCGATCTCTTTCACGATTCCCAGGAGGCAGTCGCCGCCTCGTGGAAGGAAGACAGATCGCTTCTAGCGGCCAGCGGCTACGCGGTGGAAATCATTCGCGAGGCGCAGTCCTTCATAGAGGCGCGGGTTTCGCTCGGTGGAGAGCGTGTGATCATGCAGTGGACGCGGGACAGCGCATTCCGGTTTTTCCCTCTGGTTGAAGACGATCTCATGGGTTTGGCCCTCCACCCATTCGACTTGGCAACCAACAAAGTCCTTGCCATGGCCGGACGGTTGGAGCCGCGCGACTGGGTCGACGTCTTGAGCTGTGACGAGGTCATTCAACCTCTCGGGTATCTCGTGTGGGCTGCGTGCGGGAAAGATCCCGGTTTCAATCCGCTGTCTCTGCTCGCCGAGATTTCGCGCGCACATTACAGCCAGGCGGAGTTGGACATGCTCGATTTCGCGGGTCCGAAACCGAATGCAGTCCTGCTTGGCGAGCGGTGGCACGAGATTCTGCGAACCGCCAGGGCGATCTGTGGGCTGTTGCCGGCGGACGAAGTTGGAAAGTGTGTCATAACTCGCGAGCGTGAACTGCTTCGCGCCAATACCGCCGAGCTCGGCGAAGCTTTGGCAAAGGGGCGGGTCGGATTTCACCAGGGGAGCATTGGCGGGTCGTGGCCGGAGTTTCGCAATTAGCAATCAACACTGAGTTCTCGCGACTGTTCCGTTCCGCTCGTTACTCTATGGATCTATCGGGTCCGGGGCAGGGTCGGCCGCAATTCCTTCTTCATCAGGTCTCTGATTCTCGCGAAAGAAATCTCATAACTCCTGATCTATCCGGATTCTAGGTTGCCCGCCTTTTCTCAGGCAAGGTGCAAGTTCCTGGCGCGCCGGCTTGGCGGGCTGGCGATCGGAGCAGGCTGTGAATCACAAGCATGTCTCGCCGGCCGCTTTGGGAGTGCGGCGGCCTGACGCCGCTTTGGTTGGAGCGCAGGAAGCCTAAAAATACAGTGACAGGCTGCGCTGTCCACGCTTGCGTCACCTTGCTGTTTTTCGCGGATTGCCTCAGGCTTGGGACAGCGTAGCCTGTCACTAAGCCACTCGAGCGGCCGGCGCCGTATGGTGCAACGTGGGAGATACGCTGCGGACCTGATAACCGCTTTCGCGTGCTATATGATGTCGATCCCGGCCAAAGGAAAGTCAACATCTGTGCGCCTCTCGGCCCCGTCACGGCGTGACCAACCTTCCTCGGAGGCCAAAGTGCCGAGCTGCGGCTAGCATATGCCGGTCCTCGCTCCAGATTTCCGAGAATCCAGCGTCGCGGGCCGACACCAGATGTATCGCATTGCCTGCCCGCAGGTGGACATAGCTGGGCAGGTTGCTAACCGCGGCTTCAACGCTTCTCAGCAGGGCATCGGAGATAGGGAGCAGGACCAATACGCCATCCTCGATATCTTTCGAAAAAGCCCGGCGCAACGCGGAGGCTTGGGACCTGCTGAGGCTTTTCTCCCGAATGTGCCGCTGAAAAATGCAAGCCAGCTCCGCGATACAAAGTGCTGAGCTATGCAGGTCTGACTCGTCCCTCACCAGTCTGCGAACGAGATGCGCGTCAGGCTCGTTGATGTAACACTTTGCCACATAGGCCGAATCGAGGTAGATCGTCAAGATCTGTCTTCCTCGAGAAACTTGCCGCTGTCGCCGCGCACCTGGGGGAACTTGGCAAGCCAGGCCTCCCGATCCGGCAGAGCCCGCGATTGAGAGCCACGGCGGAACGGACGTAGCTCGGCTACAGGTATGCCGCGCCGGGTAACGACGGCCGTGTGCCCCTGCATCACCTCGCTCACAATCGCACTTGTCAGGAGATGCAGATCACGAACCGTTTTCGCTTTCATGTGATACATTGTGACACTTAATGGCGGTGCGTCAGTGCTCGTTCGACTGTTGGGCGGGATTGGAAGTGTGGCCCATCCTCAATGAAGTGGGTCCCGGCCAAGCGTGCCCCGCATTCGATAGAAACCTCACGAGATTTCGAGCACGCGGATGGCGCCTTTGCCCCAGACGGTCTGTCTGCCGGCACCAGTTCAGTAGCCCGCTGCCAGGAACGGAATGAACTGCGAAGGGTTGCCTTCTGATGGAGAGTGCGATGAAGGGTCATGCTTGGGTGAAAGAGCTTCCGGTTGCCATTACGGTTTTGGACGATAACGGCATCGTTCTTGAAATGAACGACAAGTCGGCTGCGACCTTCGCGGCCGATGGAGGAGCAGCGTTGGTAGGAAAGAGCGCTCTGGAGTGCCACCCGGAACCCGCGCGTTCCAAACTCCAGCAGATGCTCAAGGAGCCAAAGGCCAACGTCTATACAATCGAAAAGGCAGGGGTGAGAAAGCTGATCTGCCAGACACCGTGGTACCGAGAGGGTAAGTTTTCGGGCATCGTCGAGCTTTCTATCGTGATTCCCTTCGAGATGCCGCACTTCGCGCGGGACTGAACGAATGTTGCCGAACTTAAAGCCGCCTCGTTAGTGGCTGTATATGTGACTCGAAACCAACATCTGTTTCAGTTCCATCGCGTTTCTATCGATTGAGGCTGTTGTCGCTGGCACGACGTCTTGCGTTGTGTTACAGTGTCGTCATGGATAAGACAATAACGATCCGTCTGGACTCCGGCCAGCGGAAAGCTTTGATAGAAGCAGCGAGGCGACAGGGGAAGACGATATCGCAACTGGTTCGCGACCTGGTGGCGAACACAGTTCAGGAGCGCCCTTTTTCCTCGAAGGCGAAGCATCTAAAAGGCAGGTTGGAGCTCCCCGCGGCATCAGGCGATCCTTGGCGCCGGAAGATCAGGGAACGCAACTGGCGCCCATGAAAATCTGGCTGATCGATACCGGGCCGATTGTGGCCTACCTGGATGCACGCGATCCGGCCCATGGCGCCGTGGCAACCCGTCTCGATTCCTTTTCGGGCTGGCTGTTCACGACCGATGCTGTAATCGTCGAAGCTATGCATTTTTTGAGCGCAGCCAAAGAGGGACCCGCCCTGCTTGCTGATTTTGTCGAAGCCAGTCAAATGCAAGTCTTTGGCTGCTGCCGGTCGGATCAACTCCGCAAGGCGGCTGACCTGATGTCCAAATACGCGGACACGCCGATGGACTTCGCCGATGCAACTCTGGTTTTGTTGTCCGAAGAAATCGGCGCCCAGGAGATTCTGACCCTGGACAGGCGCGGCTTCTCCACGTACCGGACTGCCCGCGGCAGGCCATTTCGCCGGGTGCTCGATCCGAGGTGATCCCGCGCCAGTTTCGGCTTGCTTCCGTGGTATGGGGGGGATAGAAATACTTCGACTGCAAGGCTTGCGCATGTTTGGAGGCACGAGTGGATTCCTCCGGTGAACGGTTTATTCCTCGCGAAGCGGACCCCTTCGATGAGATCGCGGTTGAGCATCAGCAGAGATACCAGTCTGTGAAGAACCTCGTCCGGGGGAAAGTCGTGCTCGACGCCGGGAGCGGCGAAGGATACGGTGCCTACTCGCTGGCCGAAAGCGCAGCCCGAGTCGTGGGCATCGACATCTCCCGGGAAGCCGTCGACAATGCCCGCGCCACTTACCAGCGGCAGAACCTCGAGTATCAGGTCGGGTCGGTGGATGCCTTGCCCTTTGAAGACGCCTCGTTCGACGTTGTGGTTTCCTTCGAGGTGATCGAACATCTCGAGGAAACGGTTCAGGCGGAGTTCCTGCGCGAGGCGCGGCGCGTACTCAAAAAGGATGGAGTCCTGGTCATCTCGACGCCCAATAAGGCCGTCTATTCCGATTCCACCCATCAACACAACCGGTTCCACAAGAAGGAATTCTATATTGACGAGTTCGAGTCGTTTCTCCGGCAGACTTTTCCGAAGATTTCGCTGTTCGGCCAGACCTGGGTTATTTCGTCTGTCCTCCAGCGATCCTCTTCCAAACGTCTCGAGAACCTGAAGCTGGCCGATAAGGCCCCACTCGCGCCGAAATATGTAGTCGCTGTCTGTGGAAGCACCAGATCGGCGCATTCCGTCGATCTTTCCTCCGTCGTTGCTGATCGGCAGGGAAGGTTCGAGAGCATTGTGAACCGGATCGTCGAGCTTCAAGAGGAAGTGGAGGCAAAGAATTCGTGGGTTGCTTCCCGGGAACAGGAAATCGAGCGGATGGGCGCCCGGATCGTCGAGCTTCAAGAGGAAGTGGAGGCAAAGAATTCGTGGGTTGCTTCCCGGGAACAGGAAATCGAGCGGATGGGCGCCCGGATCCTCGAGCTTCAAGATGAGGTGGCACGGAAAGACTCATGGGCTTCGTCGCTAAAGGAGGAGATCGAAAGCCTTGGACAAGCTCTTGGCCATTACAAGAACGAAGCGGCGGAATTCGAAGCGGGACTGGCCAAGGCGCACAAGCATATTGCTTTCTTGGACGCGCACATTGCCGACCTCGATGCAAGAATCCAGAGCCAGTCGCAGACGATTTCGGGTTTGGAGCGTCTGGTTGAGTCATTGCGAGGCAAAGAAGCGGAACTCGAAAGCATCAAGCAAAGCGATTTCTGGAAGGTTGCCACCCGTTACTGGCGGCTGCGCGACAGTCTCTTGCCCCACGGAAGCCGCCGGAGGCGCTTACTTAAAGCAACATTTCGCTCCTCGAAGGCCGCCATGCAAGCCGTGGCGCGAGTTTTTCGCGGGGAGTCGAAGCAGGCGACTTTAGAGGTGCCGGCCGCTCCGGCGAGCGAGAGAAGCGGCGCGACCGATCAACCCGCCCGCCATGAGGAGCCGATTCATTTCCCTCATCTGGGCAAGCCCAAGGTGTCGATCATCGTCCCTGTCTTCAATCAGTGGGCCCACACCTACCGATGCATGAAGAGCATCCAGCAAACCATGGCGGGCATGCCTTGCGAGATTCTCCTTGCGGATGACGGCTCCAGAGACGTGACCACGGGCGCCCGTGAAATCCTGATCGGGGTCAAGGTGCTGCGCGACGGGAAAAAGCGCGGTTTCTTGCGGAACTGCAACTGGGCCGCCGGCCGGGCCGGAGGGCAGTACCTTTACTTTCTCAACAACGACACCGAACTTCGTCCGGGCGCGATCCAGGCTCTTGTGGCACTGCTGGACCGGGATCCCACGGTGGGGCTGGCGGGCTCGAAACTCGTCTACCCGGACGGGCGGCTCCAGGAGGCTGGAGGCATCATTTGGGCTGACGCGAGCGGCTGGAATTTCGGCAAGGGCCAGGATGCGTCCCTGCCGGCTTTCAATTACGTCAAAGAGGTGGACTATGTCTCAGCCGCGAGCTTCATGATCCGGAAAGACCTGTGGACGGAGATCGGAGGGTTCGACGACCGATATGCGCCCGCCTACTGCGAGGATTCGGATCTGGCATTCGAAGTGCGCAAGCGAGGCCTCAAGGTCGTCTATCAACCTCGGTCGGAGGTCGTGCACTTCGAAGGGGCTTCCCACGGGACGGACGTCTCGCAAAACACCAAGAGCTGCCAAGTCAGGAACACGGAGACACTGAAAGCGAAATGGAAGGCTGAGCTCGCCCGCCAGTTCCCGAACGGCACAAACATCTTTCACGCCCGCGACCGTTCTGCCGGGCGCAAGGCGATCCTGATCATCGACCACTACGTCCCTCAAATTGACAAGGACGCCGGCAGCCGCACCATGTGGTCGTTCATCCAGGCCTTCCTCAGAATGGGACTGAACGTGAAGTTTATCGGGGACAATTTCTTCCCCCATCAGCCGTATACCGACATGCTGCAGCAGGCAGGCGTCGAGGTCTTGACCGGCTCGTGGTTCGCCGACAACTGGCCGGAGTGGCTTGCGGAAAACGGCCGCTGGCTGGACTATGTCTTCTTAAGCCGGCCGCATATCGCCCCGAAGTACCTGCGCCCGGTCCGGACTCACACGAAAGCGCGCGTCCTTTACTACGTCCATGATCTGCACTATCTGCGCGGGTTGAAGTTGGCGGAGATAGAGAACGATTCCTCCTTGAAGGCTCGCGCCGAGCAGGACAAGGAAGAAGAGCGGGACCTGATGAGCCGGATGGACGTAGTTTTTTCCTGCAGCGACATCGAGGCGAATGTCATTCACGAACTTTGTCCGGACGTCGACGTGTTTTATGTGCCTGCTTATTCCTTCGACGTGGATCTCTCGCGCGAGTTTGATCCCGAGGAACGCGACGGGCTCCTGTTTGTAGGGGGGTTCACTCACCCTCCGAACGCAGATGGCGTGTTGTGGTTCGTTCGCGAGGTTTGGCCGGCTGTGAGGCAGCGGCTGCCCGGAGTGGCCTTTAGGATCGCCGGTTCCCATCCTCCGCCGGAGATCCTGTCGCTCGCATCTGACGACGTAAAGGTGCTCGGCTTTGTGAGCGATGACAGGCTGAAGGAACTCTACGGCGCGTCGAGGCTCGTGGTGATACCGCTCCGCTACGGCGCCGGCGTAAAAGGCAAAACCGTAGAAGCGATGGCTCATGGAGTTCCCGTAGCATGCACAGAATGTGGCGTGGAAGGGATGCCGGGGGTCAAGGACATCCTTGATCCGATGCAACACCGCGTGCCTTTGGCGGAAGGGATCGTGAACCTATACAATGACATCCCCAAGCTCATGGAGATATCCAAGAGGGAGCGGTCCTACGTGGCGCGCCACTTCAACATCGAGAAGATACGGATGACGTTTGCGCAGGCTTTGATGCCGCGGGAACAGGCCGCCGGGACGGAAATGAGCGGTGGTGCCGGAGCACCGCTCGGACAGGCTTAGGCAGCCGATTTACTACCGATCGAATATGGGAGGGCAACTGTGGCTATACGATGCCGATCTCCTCTGCGTTTGGGACTCGCCGGAGGAGGGACCGATGTCTCTCCTTATTGCGACATTTTCGGCGGCGCCGTGCTCAATGCCACGATCGACCGCTACGCTCACTGCACGATTGAGCCGCGGGACGACGGCAAGGTTTTGATTGAAGCAATGGACCTGGGCGCGCGGGAGATCATGGACGCCGAACCCGTCCTGGAGCCGGCGGGCGCGCTCCAATTGCACAAGAGCGTTTACAACCGCATCGTCAGGGATTACAACGCGGGCAGGCCCCTTTCTTTCTCTCTGGCCTCCTGGTCGGACGCGCCGCCCGGATCGGGTCTTGGCGCATCCTCAACTCTCGTCGTTTCGATGGTGGGCGCCTTTGCGGAATGGCTGCACCTGCCGATGGGCGAATACGATATCGCCCACTGTGCCTTTGTCGTCGAACGCATTGACGTGGGTCTCGCCGGGGGCAAGCAGGACCAGTACGCCGCCGCGTTCGGCGGCGTCAATCTCATCGAGTTCTATGCCGGCGACCGCGTGATCGTGAATCCGCTGCGCGTCAAGGACTGGATTCTCAATGAGCTCGAGGCTTCGTTGGTCCTCTATTTCACCGGCGTGTCCCGGGAAAGCGCGCGCATCATCGATGAGCAAATCAAAAACACCGAAACCAGATCCGAGGCGTCGGTTGAGGCGATGCACGCGATGAAAGCCGACGTCGGCCGGATGAAGGAAGCCATCCTCTTTGGCGACATCCGGCAGTTTGCAGAGATTCTCGGGAATTCCTGGCAGGCGAAGAAGAAAATGGCTCGCGGGATTTCCAATGAGCACATCGAGAGCATTTCACAATCTGCCATGGCAGCCGGGGCGATATCCGGCAAAGTGAGCGGCGCGGGCGGGGGCGGGTACATGATGTTCGTGGTGCCTCCGCGCCATCGTCTGGCGCTTATCGACACCCTCAGAAGCCTCGGCGGCGAGGTCATGGATTTCCACTTCACCAAGGACGGGGTCACGGCGTGGAGGACAGGGAATGGCGCTTTCGATTGAAAACCGGGCCGCGGGGCGCATGAAAGGCATTCCATCTGTTTTGAGAACACAACCAAAAGCACCAAAATTCGGCATCGGAATCGGTATCGGAGTCGCAATCGCTGTCGGCCCCTTTGCCTGAATTGCGATCGCGATCCCGATGCCGATTCCGACCCCGACAGTCACTAACTCAGGCGTTTGGCATCTTCATGCACTCGGGCCTCGCTGCGCGGGATGAGACACTGTTTCGCATCCTGTGGTTTCTCCCTCGCCCGAGCATTGGCGTAGAGGATTTCTGTGGGCGCCGCCGCGTTTGAAGCGATCGTTCTCGCCGGCGGGTTGGGAACCCGGATCAGCTCCGTGCTTTCCGGCCGGCCCAAAGTAATGCTGGATGTGGGCGGGCGGCCCTTCCTGGAGATCCTGCTCGCCTGGATGGCGCGGAAAGGAGTTGCCAGAGCGATCCTGGCAACCGGCCACTTGCGTCGGTTCATCGAAGAACATTTCGGCGATCGATGGGGCGATCTGGAGATTCGCTACAGTGCGGAAGACCGTCCCCTCGGGACCGGCGGCGCAGTGTGGAGAGCGCTGGCAATGGCCTCCCTGGACGATGTGTTCGTGTTCAACGGGGATTCTTTTTTTGACGTCGACCTTTCCGGGCTGCACGAGTTTCATCAATCGATGGGAGCTGACATTACCCTTGCCCTCAAGCCGATGCGCGACTTCGAACGCTACGGCACGGTGGAATTGAGGGAGGGCAGAATCATCGGATTTCGCGAAAAAAAGAAAACCGATGCGGGGCTGATTAACGGCGGGGTGTACGTGATGAATCGACACCTCGTCGGGCGGTTCGACTTTCCGGAGAGGTTCTCTTTGGAAACCGGCCTTTTTGAAAAAAAGGCCGATGCCCTCACGATCGGCGGGTATGTCTGCGGCGGCTATTTCCTCGACATCGGCGTTCCCGAGGACTATGCCCGGGCGCAGAAGGAACTGCCGCTGCTGCGAAATTGCTAACCGGTACCTTTTCTCCTGTCACCGATTTCGAGGCGCTACATCCTGGAGGCAATGATCTTCGCAATGGCAGTGAGCTGCTCGATGGTGAGCCTCGCACGGGTTGTGCCTTCGAGCTCCGTATTGAGAATGACTGCATAGGCGCCCTTGCGGAAGACCAGTATGTACAAGGGCGGGCCGCCCAGAGGTCCCACAAACGCCTCTTCTCCAACGCCCTTGATCGTCGACTTAAATCCCTCCTCTGAAGATTTGGCGCTGGCATACGCGCTTGAGGGCACGAAGGTCGCCGATAAAATGAGCTTCCCGTCCGCGCGGGCGAAATTCAGATCCCCGTCGGCATCCGCGCTCTGCGGCACTTGCTTGACACCTTTAAGCCCGGTAGCAAGCTCAATGTCGGCAGCAGAGAGATACTTCGCGTACTGAGATTGGGCGGCCGGAAGCGCAGCGCCCAGGGCAGCCAGAAAAAGTGTTGCCGACACAGTCCAGGTTTTCCTCAGATTCATCAAAACCTCCCTCCGATCCTTTATATATGCCGATCGCGCGATCAGCCTTTTCCCCTTCGGTGCAGCATGATGGTCTGCCGCGATCCTGCCTTTTCCCGGAGGCAGGGTTTCGTGCTCCCATTTGGGTTCCTTGAGATTAGAGCGTATCTTTTTCACAAGAGGGAAACAAGCGCCAATTCGAAGGTGCAAGATTCCTGCTTGAACTTGGCGGGAAGAAGCATAGGGAAGCAGCGATTCAGACATTTCATGCCGATCGTCCGAATTCCTTTGGAACCTTAGAGACCACCAAGCCACCAAGACCGCCAAGATCCTGGAACTGCACAGGGTTGTGATGGATGGCGCGTCGGAAACAGGCTCAGCTGCGGAATCGCCTCCGGCGCAGCCGAAGCACGCTTATGTCCTGATTCTTCGAGGTCTTGGCGGTTCGTTCTTGGTAAGCCACGGCATGGTTCCAAGCGGCGCGCACTGTCTGAATCACTGCTCTACCATCTGCTCTACCATCTGAGAATTCTAGAAGAATTCTAGACATGCATAATGTTGTGCTAGACTCAGTCGATTAGACTGAAGATCAGCGCGCCGGAGGATCACTCGCGGCCTCGGATCGATCGGATCCCTTGACCGAGTTTGCCGTATCTCCGGACGAAGGAGAGCGTAGAAACATTACAGGAGGACCCGACCCAGGGAGATCGCCCATGATCATTCATTATTACATGCTCTGCTACCGCTTCGAAGCGCTCGTGGCATCGCATTTGGAGCCAGAGTCGTTTGGACGCTACATGGCCGTGGGCACCCAAAAGCACACCAAAGGCAATGTTCTCTTCTTCGAGATCAGCCCCGACCTGAAGGGCAACTACTTCCGCCTGAGCGACATTGAGAAACGTTGTATCCCGCACCCGGACGGGAGCCCGAAACGCAGCAAATACATCAGCATCTACCGTGTGCTGGAACATCTGGAGATTGGCGATTTCGGAAGGTTGTTTCTGGTTACCGCAGACGGACGGGTGCTGGGCCTGGAGGCTTCCAACTATGATCCGATTCACGAAGACGCGGGGCCGAATCTGTACCAGGAGTTGAGCCCGGTGTCGCCGATGATCGTGTCCGTCCTGGCGCCGGCCGCGTTCATACGCTTTATTACGGATCCGGATAACCCGCTGAAGGTCCCGCGTCTCCTGTTTGCCGATCTTCTTCTTGATCGAGACGATTCGGGGCGGCTTGCGGGCTATCTCCCATATGCCGATCCGATGCACGTTGTGGATTGCATCAGCGAACTGGAGCAGGGGGGCGACAAGAAGACGAAGACCGTCTCACGCGACCCTCATCTGCACGGGTTCTTCCGGAGCATCCGCCGCGGTTTCTTTCTCGGCGATGCGAAGCACCTGAAGTTTTATCGCTTCCCGGAGCGTCGCGTTCTGGAAATCGAGCACGCAAGGTGGTGGCGATCGGCATCGGAAAGCTTGTTTTAGTTTTCTTCGATCCTAAAATCCGGCTTCCCGACGCTCGATGAGTTCGTAAGCTGGAACTTATGGTGTTGGGGTTTGGAAGTTCCTATGAACAATCTGAAAAAGCTCTTCCCTCGTCATTCATGCTTTCGGCGAAGCTATCTTCTGGCGATGGCGGTTTTGTTTGCGGCCGCCTGCCTTTGGCGATCTGTTTTCGCCCAAGGATCCGCCTCGACGCCCGAGGGGGCGAAACGGTTCGTTCCTTTCTCCCTTTTCACTGATCCGAGATACAACAGAATGGAGGTCGCGTGTCTGCTGGCGGTCCTCGCCATCGCCATCGCCGGGCTGCTCTATGCGGCGCTCCTTGTCAAGCAGGTACGGCGCGCGGATCGCGGCACGCCGAAGATGCAGGAAATTGCCGGCGCCGTGCGTGAAGGGGCGAACGCTTACCTCGCGGCCCAGTTCCGCCGCATTGGTCCCCTCATTGTCGTGCTGACCATTCTGCTTTTCGTCACGTACACGGGGGCCGAGAATGCGTTCCGGTGGGGGAGAGCATCCGCATTTCTTGTCGGAGCGCTGTTCAGTTGGACGGTGGGCTTTGTCGGCATGCGCCTGGCGACGGCCGGCAACCTCCGCGTCGCTGCCGCGGCCACGCGCAGCTACGGCGAGGCGATGCAGCTCGGTTACCGCACGGGAACGATCACGGGCATGCTCACCGACGGGCTGGGATTGCTCGGCGGCACGACGATATTTCTGATCTTCGGCGAGCAGGCGTATGAAGCATTGCTCGGATTCGGCTTCGGCGGAACGCTGCTCGCGCTTTTTATGCGCGTCGGCGGCGGGATCTACACCAAGGCGGCCGACGTCGGCGCCGATCTCGTGGGAAAGATTGAGCAGGACATTCCCGAAGACGACCCGCGCAATGCTGCGACCATCGCGGACAACGTGGGCGACAACGTCGGCGACTGCGCCGGCATGGCGGCGGATATCTTCGAGAGCTACGAGGTGACGATCGTCGCCGCCATGATCCTGGGGCTCGCGAGCTTCGGACACAAAGGAGTCATCTTCCCGTTGCTCGTTCGCGGCATCGGCGTATTGGGTTCGATCATCAGCACGTATACCGTGAAAGCCGGCCCGCGCGACACCTCCGACACCGCTCTCCACAGCGTTCACCGGGGATTCTGGATTGGTTCGACGATCAGCGTTATTGGGTTTTTCGGGCTGGGGTTCCTGTACCTTCACTTCGACCGCGCCTATCTGGCGCTGAACCCGATGGCGCACGCCGGATTCCCGGGCGGAGATCCCATGCAGCTCGGCCTCTTCGCGAATCTTGGCATTCCGGGCCTCGATTTGCGTCCGGCGTTGACGTGCCTTGTTGGTGTTTTCCTCGCAGTGGTTCTAAACAAGGTGACGAGCTATTACACGCACACGGCCCACGCTCCCGTCAGGAGTCTCGCCAAGTCGTGCCAAACGGGGCACGCGACCAACATCATTCAGGGCTTTGCCGTTGGCTACGAGGCCACAGTTGCGACAATTCTCATCATCGCAGCCGCCATCCTGGTGTCGGTCCTGTGCTACTTCGGCACGCCCCCGCTCTTTGTCGCCTATGGTGTCGCCATGACGGGCATCGGCATGCTGACACTCACCGGCAACACCATCTCGATGGATGTGTTCGGTCCCGTCGCGGACAATGCCAACGGCATCGGAGAGATGGGGTACGACCCGCGCGCGATGGAGGAAAAGAGCAAGGGCAGTTACAAGCGCGCGCGGCAGATTCTTGCGGATCTGGACGCGGTCGGCAACACCACCAAGGCCGAAACGAAGGGCATTGCCATCGGCTCGGCGGTTATCGCCGCCGTGTCGCTGTTTGCCAGTTTCATCGCCGTTATCGCTGTCGGCAGTGAAGACAAGATCAGCCAGATGCGCGTCGATCAGTATCTTGCCGAAGCGGGCCGGCTCACTGTAGCCGAACCCATGGTCTTTATCGGATTTCTCATCGGCGGCGCGGTGCCGTTCCTCTTCAGCAGCATGCTTATTCGCGCGGTGGGGCGGGCGGCCTTTTACATCGTCAAAGAGTGCCGCGCGCAATTCCGCGACGCCGAAATCCTGGCCGGCACGAAGAAACCCGACTATGGCCGCGTCGTCGACATCTGCACAAATACGGCGCAGAAGGAACTCATCGGTCCGGGTCTGCTTGCGATTCTGGCGCCCATCCTTGTCGGCTTTCTATTGGGTCCCTATGCGCTCGGCGGATTTTTGGCGGGCATGATTCTGGTAGGGCAACTCCTTGCTGTGTTCATGGCAGATGCCGGCGGGGCTTGGGATAATGCGAAGAAAATGATTGAGGACGGGATCTACGGGGGCAAAGGTTCGGACGCACATAAGGCAGCCGTGACCGGCGACACTGTCGGCGATCCATTGAAGGACACCGCAGGTCCTGCCATCAATCCGCTGATCAAAGTGATGAACATGGTCAGCCTGTTGGCACTGGGACTCATCCTGAGCTATAACATAGCCGCGCCCCGTCTGACGTCGGGGAAGTCGCTTATAGGTGTCTATCTTCTCGGTCTTCTTGTCGTTGCGGTATGTGCTGCGGCCATTGCCTGGGCAGTGTGGCAGAGCAAACGAGAAGGAGGCAACCTCAACGACCAACTTGGGGCAAAGAAGCCCAAATAAAGCCTTCTCTTAATCCGCATCATTCATGACGGTCCGGCGCGAGGAGCGCGACATTGTTCAGAGCCGCGACCGTCAGGGAGCGGATGGGATCGTGCCATACTTACGGTGTGTGCACCCTTGTAGCAACCCGCTCGCTTACGCTCGCGGCTCTGTGCGCTGCGGTCAGCGATCTGCTGTATCGTCTCCATGAATAATCCCGGTTAAGGCCTGAACAGGCGGGTGCTCATCCCGTTGAAGCATTTAGCCGCGCTATATCCGCCGCAGGTGTGACCGGCATCATCGGGCGATAATTCGGGCGAGCAACTCGCGGTAGCATTTGTAGACTTCCCAAAGGATATCTTCCCGGACCCTGCCGCCGGCCAGCGGGATATAGCGGCCGGATTGGATCAGGGGAACGACGATCTGAGAAAGCGCGTCCTTTAACTGCTCCGGAGATTCCGGCCGGAGAAGGCTCAATGGTATGCCGCCGATCAGTCCCAGGTGGGAGCCATATGTCTGCCGCAGGTTGCGGTAGTCGAGCTCGGGGACCTCGGCCGCTTCCGCAATCCACAGCATGGTAACACCGGCTTTGATCATCGAAGGAAACAACTTGGCCGTGTTTCCGTAGGTGCTCACCAGGATATGCTGGCACCCGCGCGCCCTGGCCGCCGCAATAATCCTTTCGTACGCCGGTATCGCGAATTCCTCAAACATGGCGGGCGAGATCAGCGGGCCTTTGTTGTCTGAGATCGGCTCGCTCAGGTAAACGAATTCCGGCTCCACGTCGCGTAACGCGGCTGCAAGCATGCGCGCGCAGAAGTCGGCGTACATCTCCATGCGGTTCCGGATCAACGTCGGGTTTCTGATCACAGCGCGCAGAACTTGGCTGAGCGTAGGCCAATCTTGTACGCCGAGCGCTTGGAAGAAGCCGCGGTACGCCCATACGCAGACGATGTGGTCGCGGTCTTCGAGTCGCTTAACGGTCTCGCGCCAGTCCTTCGGAAAGCGCCGCGATGAGACGGCGAAAGCACGGCGATAATCCCGTGAGGAAAGGCTCATGATCCGCCCGGAGTAGTCCGCATCAAAGGACAGATCCGGGCCTATGTTTTCGTGAGGCGTCAAGCCGAAGACTTCCAGGTGGGTTTTGCCTGCCGGGAGGCCTTGCGCGCGCCAACGCTCGATCACCTCATCGCGCGCGCCCTCTTCCAGCAGGGGAGGCCTGTCAACCGGTTCCCCACAAAACAGTCGCCTGAAGCGCTCTCGCTCGTTCATGAAGCCCCGCGCGACTATAGCGCAGGTTTTGCGGCCCCCGCATCCCAAAAATGCCTACGTATTCTGTAACGATTTTGAGCCGAACCCGTATCACCTATAGGAATAATCATGTACCGCCGGCTTCTTGAGCACGTTGGGGTTCCGGAGGAGCGGCGACGCTCCAAGAAATCCCTGGAGAGCGCGCTTGCGGCGTGAGGAAACGGAGGCTATGCTTCCCGTGATGAAGTTGGTGCCCAGCCGTGCAGTCCTGTCGATCATCATCGTTTCGTCCCTTGCGGTGATCCTTGCCATACTGGCCGTGTTGCAGTATCGCTGGAGCGGTGAGATCAGCGAGGCCGAGCGGGAGCGGATGGAGTCCAGCCTGAGAACTTCGACAACCCAGTTCCGGCAGGAATTCAACCGTGAGCTGCAGCAGCTGGGGCAGGCGTTTCAAATCGATGCGGCCGTCCTGAGCGGCGGCGACTGGCAGCGTTATGCCCGGACCTGTGACCACCTGTTAAGCGGCGCTGAAGGGCGCCTTGTGAGCGGCGTCTATCTGTGGGTCGCCGACGGCAGCGGAGGTTCGCAGCTTCTTGAGCTCAACCGCGGGGCGAAATCGTTCGTTTCGATTCCCTGGCCTCCGGGATTCGAGAGCGTACGCGACCGATACAACGGGCTATTTGCGAACCCGTTGCGCCCGCCGCCCGAGGCGCCGCCTTTCTCCTGGACCATGATCTCGCATATCCCTCTGATGCTTCACCGCCTGACGGGATTCCAGCCGCCGGCCGGACCTCCCGTGATGAACGCTCGTTTCTTCGGGCTCCTCATGGTGAAACTGAGCATGGATGCCATACGTGGAGATCTGCTCCCTGAACTCGCCCAGAGGTACTTTGGGGGGCCGGACTATGAGGTTGCCGTCATCAACGGGCGCGATCCGGGCGAAATCCTCTATCAGTCCGATCCCAACCTGCCATCGACGGCGTTCGCCTCGGCCGACGCCAGGGTCAGTCTGTTTGACAGCCCGCGCGGACTCCGTGGCCGCTGGATGGCCGCGACGGCTGGAGAATCGGGGCCACTGGATAATTCTCGTCCGCCGCTCCCTCCAAATCTGCCACGCATGGGGCGAGGTCGCGGGGGCGGGCCCATGCTTGTGCTCTCCAACGACGGCACGGACTGGGAACTGGTTGCAAGACACCGTGGCGGTTCGCTCGAGGCGGTTGTGGCGAGCATGCGGCGGCGGAACCTCGCAATCAGCTTTGGAATCCTGGCACTGCTTGGAACCAGCATGGCCCTGATCATCGGATTCACGCAGCGGGAGCGGCGGCTCGCCCAGCTCCAGATGGACTTTGTTGCCGGGGTATCTCACGAGCTGAGAACGCCCCTCGCCGTGATCTGTTCCGCCGGAGACAACCTTGCGGAAGGAGTGGTTGCGGACTCGGGCGGACAGGTCAGGCAGTACGGTGAGCTCATTCGCGACGAGGGGTGGCGGCTTACCGGGATGGTCGAGCAGGTGCTGCAGTTCGCCAGCGTGCGGAGCGGCCGCAGACGGTACAACCTTCGTCCGGTCCGCATCGACGAGATCGTCGAGCGCACGCTGGCAAAAGCGCGGCCCAGGATTGAAGCTGGCGGATTTGAAGTTGAAAGAAACATCGATGCGGTTCTCCCCCTGGTCAATGCGGACGCCGCAGCCCTGGAGCAATGTGTCCAGAACCTGGTCAATAACGCCCTGAAGTATTCCGGCGACAGCCGCTGGCTGGCGGTGCGAACGGGAGTGGCCGACGGGCAAAAAGGCAGAGAGGTCTTGATCACAGTCGAAGACAAAGGCATTGGGATCGATCCTGCGGATCTCCCGCATATCTTCGACCCTTTCTATCGAAGCCGGGCAGTCACAGCCGCGCAAATTCACGGGACAGGCCTGGGCCTGTGCATGACTCGAGAGATCGCGGTTGCCATGGGGGGGGGCATCAGTGTCAAGAGTACTCCAGGCAAGGGCAGCGCTTTCACGATTCACCTTCCAGCGCTGCCGCCTGTGGAAGCAGCCGCATCCGTCTGACCCGGACAATCGTAGGCTCTCGCGGCCGAGGATCCCGCCATGGAGCGAAAAATCCTGCTGATCGAGGACGAGCGCGGATTGCGCGTCACGGTCAGCGACCGACTGCACAAAGAAGGCTACAAGATCGAGGCCGCTGCCGACGGCGAGACGGGCTTCAACCAGGCTGCGGGCGGCGATTTCGATCTGATCATCCTCGATCTCATGCTCCCGAAAAAGAGCGGATTCGACGTCTGCCGCGATCTGCGACAGTTGGGCGTAGGGACGCCGATACTGATGCTTACCGCGCGGGATCAAATGGTGGACAAGGTGGTCGGATTAAAGATCGGCGCCGATGACTACGTGACCAAGCCCTTTGACATGCCGGAGCTGCTCGCCCGGGTGGAAGCGTTGCTGAGACGAACGGCCAGACCTCCCGTGGAAACGCCGACAGCCTACCAATTCGGCTCCGTTCGGGTTGATTTTCGAAAGACGGAAGTTCTCCGGCAGGGGAAGGTCGTTCCATTCTCGGCGAAAGAGTTTCATTTGCTTCGCTATTTCATTGAAAACCGGGGCGCTACGCTTACGCGCGAGAAGCTCCTCCAGGAAGTATGGGGCTACGTCTCGGTCCCCCTGACCCGGACGGTCGATGTGCACGTGGCCTGGCTCCGGCAGAAACTCGAAGACGATCCCAAGCAGCCGCAGTGGATCGTGACCGTCCACCGTCTTGGCTATCGATTCACAGGCTGAGTGTTTGTTGACGTTGTTAAGATGATGTAAACCGCCTTTTTACCGCGATTTAAACTCCCCGCTTCCCACTCCGGCGTAATAATCATTGAGGGTAGATGTCACGCGACAGCCGAGAGTTGGGTGGCCGGTTGACTCTTGGATCCTGTAAGTCCGGGTATTGGGGTGAGGGATAGCGATGACGGATTCCACTGACCGGATTCTCATAGAAAACACTTTACATGGGGACGAGCACGCCTTTGCAGAACTGGTGAGGCGATACCAGGCTGCAATTTGGCGGACCGTGCGCCGAAGACTCGTCGACTATTCCGAGAGTGAAGACGCCGTGCAGGAGGTTTTCCTCCGCGCCTACACTTCGCTTCACAAGTTTGATCTCGACCGCCCTTTTGACCGCTGGATCCTGCGCATTGCCACCAACTACTGCATCGATGTTCTGCGCCGCCGGCGAACTCGCCGGCCCTGGCTCTATACGGAATACAGGGAGACGCCGGCTGCCTGCGCCTGGAGCTATCGGACAGAACGATCCTCCTGGACTCCCTCAGAGCTAAGGCGCGTTGCGCGCCGCCTGCTGAACGCAGTAAAGACCAAGAATCGAAATGCCTTTGTGTTGAGGGAGCTCGAGGGCTTGGAGTACACGCAGGTTGCCAAAACCCTGAAGATCTCGCCGCTGGCTGCGAGGGTTCGCGTATCTCGAGCGCGGCAGGAGATGCACCGCAAACTTCGTCTCTATCTCCATTCCGACATGGCGGCTGCCCCGTCCTCCCTGCTGACGAGGCAGCCTGTTCCCGCAGCTCCAATCCAATCGCTCGGTTGAGGACAACAAAGAGGAGGAAAGGGGCGAAGGGAAAACAACATGCCTCTGCCCCTTTGAGTTGGCGAGCGAAGCGAGCCAGATTCCAGGCAGAGAGCCCAAAACACTGAGATCCCGCGCCAGTTTCATGTTGCGGATGGACATCTCTGGTTGTATGTTCAGGCGGTCTTGGTTCGGAGTGATATTCAGGGAGGGTCCGGTCCGTGATCTGTCCGGTTTGCCGCCAACAAATGATTGTAGTCGAGCACGCAAACATCGAGCTGGACTATTGCGTGCGCTGCAAGGGCGTCTGGTTCGACGCGTCCGAGTTGGATCTGCTGTTTCGCTCGCTCGACCTGGCACAGGGCGACGACGCGGCCAGCCTGATGAAGCTGCCGAAGAGGCGGCCCGGCGAGGCGCCGCGCAAGTGCCCCCGGTGCCGGAAAAAGATGCACAAGATGATGATCGGCCAGGAGCCCGAGGTGATGATCGACAGTTGCGTCAAAGGACATGGCCTGTGGTTCGACGGAGGCGAACTGGGCCAAGTCATTCAGCAGTTGCTGGATGAACCGGGGGTGGGCGGAAAGGTCGTCTCTTTTCTGGGTCAGACTTTTCAGAGCCATTCCGCCGGGAAAGCATAGGGATTTCGGAACGTCATTATCCGATGTCTCATTCGATCTTCGCTGCGCGACGCGATGAAATGACGAATCCGATTCTCTCCTTTCATCGTATCTAGAGGGCGAGGCATAACAAGGTTCGCTGCCGCCCGGACGACTCTCTGCTCATAAGGGGCCGGGAGCACACCTGGCGGAACATTCAGGAGGTCGGCAAATGGGCATTGGATTGGTCTTTGCGCTTGCGGTGGTTGGTGTCGTTCTCATCATCCTCCTCTGGGTGATCGGGATCTATAACGGTCTGGTGCAACTGAGAAACGTTGTGAAGAACGCCTGGGCGCAGATCGACGTTCAGCTCAAGCGCCGGCATGACCTCATTCCAAACCTCGTGGAGACCGTGAAAGGCTACATGCAGCATGAGCGAGGGACGTTTGAGGCTGTGACCAAGGCCCGCAACATGGCGTCGCAGGCCCGTGAGAGCGGCAACGTAGGGGAGACTGCTGCAGCCGAGGGCGAGCTGACCAGAGCGCTCGGGAGATTATTCGCGGTGGTTGAGAATTACCCGGAATTGAAAGCCAACCAGAACTTCCTGGCGCTTCAGGAAGAACTGACATCGACAGAAAACAAGATATCGTTTGCGCGGCAGTTCTATAACGACAGCGTCATGCAGTTCAACAACAGGACGCAGATGTTTCCTTCGAACATCATCGCGGGCGCGTTCAATTTCAAGGCCGCAGAGATGTTTGAGCTGAAGGACGCTGCCGAGAGGGAAGCGCCGCGGGTTAAGTTCAGTTAGGCGCAAACGAGAAGTACCTTCATGTGGGAACAGATCCGATCGAACCAACGGAAGTCCGCCATTCTTGTTGTGGTGATGGCATTCCTGCTCTTCGCCATTGGCTACGCGGCGGGTGAGGCGGTGATGCCGGAGGGCGGACTCTTCGGCCTTCTCATCGCGTTTGCCGTCTGGATGCTCCTGTCGGTGATCAGCTATTACGCCGGCGGCTCGATCATGCTCGCCGTCAGCGGCGCGCGGAAGATCGAGAAGGCCGATCTTCCGCGGCTCTACAACGTGGTTGAGGAAATGAAGATCGCTTCGGGCCTCCCGAAGATGCCGGACGTCTACGTCATCGACGACGCGGCGCCGAACGCTTTCGCCACGGGCCGGGATCCCGACCGTGCAGCCGTGGCCGTCACATCGGGTCTGCTGAACATTTGCAACCGCGACGAGCTCCAAGGCGTGATCGCCCACGAAATGTCGCACGTCCGGAACCGGGACGTTCTGTTCATGATCATGGTCGGCGTGATGATGGGGACGATCGTGCTGATCGCCGACGTCTTTGGGCGCGTCATGCTGTATGGCGGTTTGGGGAGGCAGACGCGGCGATCATCCAGGGACAGCGGGCAGATCCAACTGCTTCTGATCCTTATTGCGGTTGTGCTGGGCATCCTGGCTCCGATCATCGCGCAACTCATCTACTTCGCTGTTTCGCGAAGGAGGGAGTACCTGGCTGATGCTTGCGGCGCGCAACTGACGCGCTACCCTGAGGGCCTTGCTTCCGCTCTCGAGAAAATCGCCGCGTCCACTGCGACGCTTCAGCATGCAAACCGTGCCACCGCCCCGATGTACATCATCAATCCGCTCAAGCAGGAAGGAATGTCCGCCAGCGATCTGACTTCGACGCATCCGCCCATCAAGCAGCGGATCAAGATCCTTCGGAGCATGGCGGGCGGCGCGAGCTACGTGGACTACGACAGGGCCTTTCGCCAGATCACGGGAAAGCGGGGCGTGATCCCGCCAAGCGCTGCCAAGGAGGCCCAACCGGTGCCTGTGCGCCAGGCGAGCGCGGCAGAAGAGGACCACACCCAACGAGTCAGAGAGACAACCGATGTTCTATGGAAGCTGGGGAATTATGCCTTCATCACGTGCCCCTGCGGCGTGAAGCTCAAGATTCCTCCCGGCTTCAAGCAACCCGCCATCCAATGCCCGCGCTGCCAGCGCGCGCATGTTCTGAAAAGCCAAGCCTGACGAGGAACGGTGCCAGGCTGCCGTGTCACCAATGGCGTGCCTGGGGTTCATGCACCTTCGTCAACAGCAGATCCTGCGCAATCCTCTTTTGATCGAGGCGCTGGTCCCAGCCGCCAGTGTTATAACTAAAATCCATGCTTGTCATTGCCGGACTTGTTTCGCGGATCCCCACCGACAAGATCCCATCCCCTGCGAGGACTGCCCATCGTGCGGTCCAATCAGGTATGGGGGACCGATATCACGTATATCCGACTGCGGCGTGGATTTGTGTATCTGGTGGCAATCATGGACTGGTTCAGCCGCTATGTTCTGTCCTGGGAGGTGTCGATTACGCTGGATGTGGGCTTTTGCCTGGCGGCGCTGGCGTGGGCATTGAAAACAGCGCAGCCGGAAATTGTCAATACGGACCAGGGTTCACAATTCACAAGCGAACAGTTCACCGGATTGCTGCTGGCCCACGATGTCCAGATCAGCATGGATGGACGGGGCCGGGCTATGGACAACATCTTCTCATGGTAATGGTCGGGTCGCCGTGAGATCGTCGATTGTGGGGCGTTACAGCGCAACTATTTTTCGTAGAAATCGAGTCAAGCGAAAAATATGGGGAAACTTGCCAATAGGAACTTTGGAAAAGCCCTAGGGCTTTTCCAAAGTTCCTATTGGCTCAACAATGGTGTTTCCTTAATAATTATGAGTTAAAATCAGGGGCAACGATCCACCTTAAAGAAGCCATTTTTCTGTCCAAAGAATGGGGTACACCCCAACCCTGATCTGCGGCTGGATACAAACGACGGCGGCATCAAGGTCGTTTCGGCTGACGCGCAGGAGATCAAGGTGAATGTGACCGCGAAAGGATGGCAGATCGGCGATGACGTCAAGATCACTGAAATCCGGAACGGAAATAGTATCGATTTGCAGATTCGGGTTCCACAGCAGTGGTCATGGCATTTTTTCAACTTGGGTCCCCAGATAGGCTTCAGAACGTAAATCTTATGCCGATCTGCATGCGGCGCGCCTGCGTGCCGTCCGGGGACCGGTAAGCGGCAGATGGAACATACAGGTTGCTCGGCGTAGCAGTGATCACGCCTTTCGCCTCCTGGTAGGCACGGCTGCTCGTGTAGCCCGTAGCGGACCAATTATTGGCTACGTTGAACACATCCAAGGTCAGGTAGAGCTTGTAGCCGCGCTCGGTGACTGGAAACATCTTGCTGAGCCGCACATCCGCCCGATACGTCGCCGGCAAGTAATAGTTCTGGACCGGCAGCCACGGCACGCGGTAGCTGAACCCCGATCCATTGATGGAGTAGCTGGAAAACATGCCGGTAACCGGCTTGTCGGTCACATAGATCTGCATGCTTCCATAAGGATGACCGCTGGCCATGGTGGTGATGTTCGAAAACTGCCAGCCGTTAACCACATACTTGAAGAATGCGCCACTGCGTTTCGTGATCGTTGGAGACCAGACCCAGGAGAGCGAGAAGCGGTGCCGTTGATCGAGATTTCCGCTCCCCTTATCAGCCGCATAGTTTCCGTTGTACAGCCAGTACGTTGGTGAGTTCAGCCACAGGTTGTTCGTGCTTTCCCCGTAGTTCTGGCCGTCATCGATCTCGTGCGACCAGGTATAGGAGGCGGATGCCTGGAAACCATGCGAGAATCGCTTGCTTGCCTGGACGGCGAGGCCGTTATAGTAGCTGTTGACTCCGTTTTCCGCATAAGCCACTGTGTTGTAACGCGTATCGGGGCGGCTCCCAGTGTAAACGGGCGTGGTGTACGAGCCGGTGGCATTCCCGTTAGCATCGGCGATCGTGTAAGTGAAACTGGTCGATGCCGTCGGGAAGTTCAGGTCGCGAATCCCGTAGAGTTGTATTCCCCGGCTCCAGAGGTAGGACACGGACAAAACCGTGTCCGCCATGATCTGGCGCTGGATGCCGATATTCGCCTGTTCCGAATAGGGCGTCTTCAGATCTGGGGCCAACATCTGGATATTGGTGGCCGCGACGGTGCCGCCGGTGGGCGCGGCGCTCAGGATATTCGGGAAGATCGGCCCCGCCGCCAGTTGCGCCGGCTGCGTTGCTGATAGCGAGACTTGCGTCTGGTAGACGCCGTTCCCGGTGGTGAACAGATTGAGGAGAGTTCCGCCCTGGAAGCGCGCGAAGAAGGTCCCGAAGCCACCTTGCAGAACCGTTTTGTCGTTCAGCCGGTAAGAAATGCCGAACCGCGGCGCCACGTTTGTGTTCTGGGAAGGAATGTGGCACGTGAGCGGGTAATCCTGGTTGCAGATCTTCGGCTGCGGAAGCTGCGCATACTCATAGCGGGCCCCGTAGTTGAGCGTCAGTCGCGGGGTCGCACGCCATTGGTCCTGCAGGTAGAAGCCCCAGTCGTTCATCGTGTAGCTTATCTCCGGATTCCCAAACGTCTGAGTGTAGCTCTGCCAGCGCTTTGCCCCCGTCGTGTTGCCCGAATAGTCCAGAGCGAAGGCGTTGACCGTCTGGTAGGTATAGCTGCCGTTGTAATAGCTGATGTAGTAAACGTATTCGTGCGTGGTAGCAATATCCGCGCCGAACTTGATCGTGTGGGTGCCCTTCACCCAGGTGGCGTTGTCGACGAACTGGAAGCGCCGTTCCAGGGGCTCGATGCGCGGCAGGTAATACGTGGATCCTATTTGGGTGCCGTTAACACTGAGATACAAATAACCAAGGCCGGGGCCCAAGAGGCTGTTGTTAAACGTATCGGCCTGCCGGTCCGTAGCCACGCCGAAGCGGAACTCGTTCATGAAGGTGGACCTGGGAGCTGCTATCCACTGAACTCTTCCGTTCCGCACAGTCACGGCATCGTCGCCGTTGCTGGTGATCTGCGAACCGGTAGTCAGCGAGGCGGCGGTCTGGATTCCGTTCGGCGAGAGTGCGTGCAGAAAGTTGAAGCTGGCGCTCAGGGAATTGCTGTTCGAAAGGCGATAGTCGAGTTTTGCGAGATAGAGCTCCTGGTTCAGAGTGCGCGGGATCTGGCCGTAAAAGCGCGGCAGGAGCGCATTGATGGCGGCACACTGGGCGGGAGTAGCGGCTGGATTACCCCCGCTGGCCACGCCGCACAACTTCCATGTCTGGGTGCTGCCGTCGACTGCAGTTGTGTTCAAGCTGCCCGAGATCGGAAAGTTGCGCCGGGAAACTTCGCTGCTCAGGAAGAAGAACAGGTTGTCCTTCTTGATCGGCCCCCCAATCGAGCCGCCAGCCTGGTTCCGCTTGTCGGCAGGAACAAAAGTGGAGAACGGATCGCGCGCGCTGAATCCAGGGCTGCGATAAAACCAGAAGGCGCTGCCGTGCACCTTGTTGGTGCCGCTCTTGGTGACGGTGTTGACCACGCCACCCATGGCCCGGCCATATTCGGCGGTGTAGTTGGAGCTCACCACCTGAAACTGATCCACGGCTTCCTGCGAGAGCTGCGATGCGATGCGTGTGCGCCCGGCATTCTCGTTGTAAAACTGCTCGGTGGTATCCACACCATCCACAAGGAAAGAGTTATGCCCGGCCACCCCCCGGAATGTGAGAAGGCCGTAGTTGCCGTCGTTGCTCACTCCGGGTGTGAGCAAGACAAACGTGTCCACGCGCCGTCCATTTATCGGCAAATCCTGGATCTGGCGATTGTCGACGATGGCGGAGAAATCCGTCTTCGAATACTCCACTAGGGGCGGGGCTGCCGTGACCTCGACGGTGGTCGCCGTGGTTGCCAGCTTGAGATTAATTACGAGGTCGAGGTTTTGCCCCACCCTCAATTCTATGTCTTTGGCCTCATAGCCAGCAAAGCCAGGGGCTGTGACGGCAACCTTGTACCCGGCGCCGGGAACCAAGGCGGGTGCCGTAAACACGCCAGCTTCGTTTGTGGCAAGGGTGCGGATGACACCTCGCCCCTCACTCGAAATCTCTACGTTGGCGTTCGGCACCGTCGCGCCCGATGGATCCCGGACGACGCCGGAGATCGCGGCAGTGCCGCTGGCGACCTGTCCAAACGCAGCGGCGGAGCAAAGAAGCACCAACAGCACACACGCAAAAGCGTTCCTCATAGCTCACCTCGCCTAAGAGCAGCTACACCTATCTGATAAACTTGAATCTCGTTTTTAAACTCCCGGACCAGGATCATACATTTCTGTGGCCTCCGGCGTCAACAGCTGTCTACCCTTGCCGCCCGCCAAAATCCCCCGTCTACTTGATCTCTTTCCGGAACTTGAAGATCGGGTAGACGGCGGGGTGCTGGTCGACGCCGAGTGACCGCAGGTAGTTGTCCAGGAGACCCCAGCCAACGAATCCATCAGCAGACTGCGGCTCCAGGTAGTAGAACGCCGCGTTGGCCATCGGCTGCGCCATGTCCACGAAGCAGGTCCCCGCGGGGAACTCCCTCGTGGCGGGACCGTAGAATCCGCCTTCGAGCCTCGTCATCCCGCCCCTTGGCGCCTTGACCATCTTGTCCACGACAAACTCTTCCCCAACAGCCTTCATCGGCCTATCCAGCATCTGGAACCTGATGTTGTGCGCGCGGAGCTTCGCGATCAGATCCTGCAGCTCGGCGGGAATGAGATACGCGCGCGGCACCGCGGCCTCCTTGGTGCCGACCGGCTTGGTCAGGTGCTCCACGCCGTGAATGACTTCGGGAGGGCCGCTCGCGGACCCGGGCGCAGTGGCCCGCACGCTCGTCCCCGGGAGGTAGGCTACATCGTTCGTTCTGTAGGCCAGGATATCGACCTTGCCCCACGATTCGTACCTGCCCTCGACCCAGTTGCGCAGATCCCCCGAGTCGGCTTGTGCGCGAACCTTGGAGACGGTGTCTTCGTCCGCGTCCCTGCAAGTCTTCTGCATCTCTTTCCCGTGAGCGTTGGTGTACTCCAGCAGCGCGAGCACGTACGCATATTGAGCGTAGATGCGGCGCTCAAACGCGGGGTGCCCGGGCGTTTCGGTGATGATCGACATCCGGTTGCGCAGGCCGTAGTCGCCGACGATGAACTTCGCCTCGGTGCTCCAGATCGCGTTATCGTGACTCCAAACGGTGGGAGGCCAGTTGCGTTCGTCGAAGAGGCAATGCGTGAAGGTCTCGAGGCCGAAGTCCCGCCTGACCGCTTCGCGCACGGCAGGGAAAAGGGTGTCCCAGACGTAGCCCCGCGGCCCCGGATGCGCGGCGGGGACCGTCGAGGTTGCGTAGGTGTTGGCGTACCCGTGCTTCACGCGCCCCATCAGGTGCAGATCGACGAGCAGCACCGGGTCCCACCGGTTGAGGATGCTTTGATACAGCCCGTTGGCCTCGACGGTCTCCAGCTTGACGGCGTCGCGGTTGAGGTCGAGCCCTGCGGCGTTCGACCGCTCCCCGACGATGTGCGGCGTCCCATCCTGTGTCATGAAGGTGTCGGTCCCGTCGACGTTGAAAATCGGCAGGAAGATTACGATCTGGTTGTCGAGCAGGCCTTTCCGCTTGCCGAACAGGATTTCACGCATCACCATCAGCAGGGCTTCCGTGCCTTCGGGCTCCGGCGGGTGGATGTTTCCCTGCAGGTACATCACCGGTTTGCCTGATTTGACGGCCTCTTGCGGCGAGGTCACGCGCGGATTGGCCAACACGATTGCCGGGGCGGTCCTTCGGAGCGGGCTCGTGAAGGCATTGAAGACGTGAACGTTTTCACTGTTCCACTTCAGCACATCGACGAATTCCAACAGGTCGAGCGTCGAAGTCGTCCGCGTGTAACTGGTTTTCTCGGGCACGGTGAGGAACTTGGCCGGCCACTTTCCATTCCAGTCTTTCGGTACTTCGTCGGCCCAGTAGATCTTCGGCTGCTGAGCGCCCGCGGTCAGCGATAAAACTCCGACGAGAATGACGACGGGCACAAGGGACTCGGTTCGCAGGTTCATGCTATCTCCTCCGGATGCGCAGCGAGGGATCCTTGCCGGCAAGCTCCCTCCCTTAACAGATTTCTGCGCGGACGTTCATGCCTCGGTTCGCTCGGCGTTTGACCGGGTACATTCTCCGGGTCAAGAGGCTAAGGAGGGCCCCCAGAAGCAAAGCCTGCAAAGCCCAGTTCAAGTAAATGGTGAAGCCGAGAACAGGGACCAGACGAACGCTGATTCCTGCCCACCCGGCCAAAAACGCGGCAATAATGACAAGCACGAAAGTATGGGCTGCAGCAGGCTGCTTGACTCGCCAGAATGCGGCGAAGCCCACGGCTCCAAAAAGCAGATAGGCGAAGATGAGCGCGGATATGTCGATCTGGCTTAGCTTCATCAGTGGTTACTCCTTTTCAGCCTCATGCAAAACTTGCTGACGTTCACGCTCGGACTGTGATTGCGGGACATTGTATTCGATGCCTGACCCGAGTACAATCGCCATCACTTGCGCGGTTCCGTTCAACAGGTTCTTTCCGGAGTCTTTTGTCCAATCTTGCCAACTGACTCCGTGGCGAAAGACTCCGGAAAGAATCTTGTACGTTTGCAGCTTCAGAGCGGCGCTGGCGTACCGAGCTGATTCGAGATGATCGAGAGCGGAGCTCGCAGCTGAGCGGAAGCGTCAGGCTGAGAGATGAAGCATGAATCCCCGCAAATTGCTCAAGAAAGCACTGTCGTCTCCTGCCAATCTTCGCTTCGAGGAAGCTTGCGCTCTGGCCCGAGCTTTTGGATTTCATTTGTCGCGGGTGAGAGGGAGCCATCACATCTTTGCCCACCCGAGCGTACGCGCGCTCCTGAACCCCCAGGAGGTAGGAGGAGGAGCCGGGGCATACCAAGTCAGGCAGTTGCTTGACCTCGTTGAGCGGTATGATCTGTCCCTGGGGGGCAAGGAATGAAAGACCACCATATCAATATCAATATTTTCTTCAGCGAAGAAGACGGCGGCTACATCGCAGATATCCCCGATCTTTCCCACTGTGCTGCCTTTGGCGAAACGCCGGAACAGGCCTTGGCGGAAGTTCTCAAGGCCAAAGCCGCTTGGATCGAGGCTGCCAAGGCCGAAGGGAAACCAGTTCCTCTGCCTTCTTTTGGGCCAGTGATTTATCAAGTATCCAAAGTCCCAGCCTAACTCCTTGCTCCACCGGACGCACGTGGCCGCGCGCCGGTGAGCTCATGGCTGGGCACCTCAGCGAAATGATCTCTTGATCTTCAATTTCATTCTGGCTACAATCTGGCCAGAATGCGTTACGAGATCATTCTGGCCCCGGAAGCGGCGAATGATTTAAGGCGTCTCAGGGCGCACTTGCGCGCCGAGGTCAGAGATGCGCTTGAGCGTCATCTCCGCCATGAACCCACGAAGACCAGCAGGAGCCGCATCAAGCGCCTGCGGGGGCTGTCCAGGCCTCAGTACCGGCTTCGCGTTGGCGAAATCCGGATTTTCTATGACGTCTCAAGTTGCTCGGTCGAGGTGCTTGCAATCGTCGCGAAATCGCAAGCCGAGGCTTGGCTGAGACAGGCAGGTGAATCTATATGAAGAAAGCCGCGCTCTCTGAAGTCAAAGACGATTTGTCCAAGTTTCTGAGGCACGCAGAGAAGGAAGAGGTGGTGATTACGAGGCATGGTCGGCCGGCCGGCATTTTGATCGGCTTCGCGTCGGAGGACGACTGGCTTGACTACCGGCTTGAGCATGATCCCCGGTTTCTAGAACGAATCGAAGCTGCTCGTCGAAGTATCAAGTCAGGCCGCGGCCTTAGGATTGAGGATATCGAAACCTGATAAAAAGGGTGCCTAAGGCATCCAGCCGTCGGCGCCGAAAGCGCGCCGCGGCTGATGCCAAGCGTTAGACTGTAAGAATGGCCAAGGAATGATGACGATGAATGGGCACTCAGCCCGGTTCCTCATCGGAGCATGGCTTCTCATGGGGCGGTTCCCATCGCCCTCGGAGTGGACCCGTGCGGACCTTGAAACGGTTCGATTGGCTCCGGCTCGATTTCCTGCTCTGCCATCGGCCGTCCGGAGCGAGCTGGATCGGAGAGGGTGCTCGATTCCTCTTTGCTGAAACAGTATCTCATGCGCGATTCGCGCACCCAAGTGCTTGAAAAGGCCAAACGCCTGAGTCGATGACTCTCGGTATCGGAATCGGCATCGGAATCGCAATCGGTTGTTGCAGGCCAACAACTTCGACAGTGATCGCGCCCCCGATACCGATTCCGATGCCGAGCTTCGGTGCTGGTTGTTCTATTTTCGGAACAGGCTCTAGGAGCGGTTCCTGGCTGTAGCTGAAATGAATTCTGACTCCTGACTTCTGGCTTCCAGGGATTTCAAGGGGCGGAGCCCCTTGGGTGGGAAATCGCTTTTTCGCAGTGGGTGGGGAATAGCGTAGCTTGGTCGCAGAAGCCTGCTAAAACACCCCGGCGGCCGGGTTCGAGGCCCTGCTTGGGGCCCGAAGGGACCCGAAAGGGGGAGGAGATCGTCCTGCTTGATGGATGATTCTCCTGCAAGGATGTCGAATCTGCGGGACCGCGGCGGCCCCTGTCAGCCGCCGAAGCAATGAGGCCGCAATTATCGGTTGCTCCCGTTCATGAAACAGGCGTGGGACTCCAGAGCGCGTCGTGGAGGCCGGAGGCGCGTTCGATGCGGCGGGCGACGGCTTCGACGAAGACCGGGCGGCTGCCCCAGATCTCGACCCTGTGCATGGCGCGGGTAATGCCGGTGTAGACGAGCTCTCGCGTCATCACGGCGGCCTGAGTCTGCGGCAGAATCAGCAGCACCCGGTCGAACTCGGAACCCTGGCTCTTGTGCACCGTCATGGCATACACGGTTTCGTGCTCGGGGAGGCGCATGGGCAGGATCTTGCGGAACCCTCCGCCTTCGGCAGGGAAGAAGACCCTTTTCGGGAAACCTCCTGCCGAATCCTCCGGATCGGGAAGGACGATGCCGATGTCGCCGTTGAACAGCTTGATCTGATAGTCGTTGACCGTGACCAGCACCGGCTGCCCGCGGAACCAGCGCTCGGCTGCGTAGATCAGGCCCGCACGGTCCAGGATGTTCATTGCCGCCGCGTTCACGGCCGCGACCCCGAACGGACCCTGGCGCAGCGCGCACAAAATGCGGAAGCGGCTGAACGCCTCGAAAGCCTCCTCCGGCATCCCAGCTTTCAGGTAAGGACCGTAGCCCTCGATGATGACTTTCTCGAGCGCGCTCTCCAGGCTGCCTGGTGGGGGCAGGTCTTTCCAGGCGACATCGTCGTACGTGCCGCTGGCCGCCGCCTCCAAGGCATTCTCACCCTTCCCCTGGCGCACAAGCCGGCTCACGGTGCCGATCCCGCTGCCGGCGCCGAAGCGATAGCTTTTCTGCAGCGTCACGATCGAATCCTGCAATCCCGCTGGGGCGGGAGCGGCGGACGACAAGGCCACAGGTTCTCCTGCACCCCGCTCGATTAGCCCGCGAAACTCCGCCGACCACGCGCGCGGCGCGCCGATGCCGCATATGTCGCCGAAGACGGCGCCTGGTTGCACGGAAGCCAACTGATCGCGGTCGCCAAGCAGAATGAGGCGGCAGCGCGGCGCAAGCGCCTGCGCCAGTTTCGCCATCAGCGGCAGGTCGATCATGGAAGCTTCATCCACGGCAACTGCGCCGAAGGGCAAAGGGTTCTTCGCGTCGAAGCGGAAGCGCGTAGAATGCGGGACGGCTCCCAGCAGCCGATGCAGTGTCGATGCCTCCTCGGGGATGAGACTGAGGATTTCCGGCGGGCAGTCCAATTGCTGCTTGGCCTTCCTGACCGACTCACTCAGGCGCGCCGCAGCCTTGCCGGTGGGCGCCGCGAGCGCGATCCGGAGACGCGCGCCCCGCATCTGCTCCAGGAGGAGCGCGAGGATTTTCACTACGGTCGAAGTCTTGCCCGTGCCAGGCCCGCCTGTGATGACGGCCAGCGTGCGGCAGACGGCCGCGAGCGCGGCAATTCTCTGATAATCCGGGCTGCCCGCGCCGTTCGGAGGGAGGAGACGATCAAGCCCACGGCGCAGCAGCGGCAGATCGACGGCATCGACCAGGGCATCGACCCGGGCCTGGAAGAATTCCGTCAGCATCTTTTCGTAGCGCCAGTACCGGTAGAGATACAGCCGGCCCGCGTCATCCAGAATGAGCGGCTTGAAGTCGCCGGGAGCGCCCACTGCCCGCGCGCCTTTCAAGACATCGCGCCATGATTCCCACGGCGGACAGACGGGCGCGCCGGCGCCGGCCGGCTCGTCCCGTGACAGGGGTTTTCCGCTGGCAGATTTCAGGTCCAGGCAAACGTGGCCGTTTTGAACGGCGTTGCTCGCCAACGCCGCCCCAAGCCAGAGTTCGGGAGCGTCGTTGCGCGAGAGACGCGCGACGAGGTCGGCAAACCGCAGGTCGATTGCGGTGAAAAGGCCCTGGGCAATCCAACCATCCGGACGTGTCACCGTTGCGCGATTCACTTCCTCGTCCCCGCTGAATCTTCCGAGAGCAGAGCGCTCAGCGCCGCGATTCTGCCGAGCGGCGGCTTGTCGTGGTAGACGCCGAACTGCGGGCCGCGCGCCGGGTTCACCCCGCGCAAAAAGATGTAGAAGACGCCGCCGAAATGCTGATCGTAGCTGTACCCGGGCAGGCGCGCATCGAGGTAGCGGTGCAATGCCACCGCATAGAGATGGTACTGCAGGACATAATAACTGCTTTCCATCACCTTCTGCAGTGCCGGCTGCGCGTAGTCTTCGACGCCAGGTCCCAGATAGTTGGACTTCCAGTCGAGCAGGTAATAGCGCCCGCCCCACTCGAACACCAGATCGATGAATCCCTTCATCATGCCGCGCAGGGGAGCGAATCCGAGCCTGCCGAGCTGATCCGCAAACCTGGCGGAGACCGGCGCCGCCGGGTGCGCAGCGAAAACTTTCTTCAACTCGTGGGGAGTCACGCGGCCGAGGGGAAAGTTGAACTCCATTTCGGCCAGACGCCGGTCCCCCGCCAGTTGCCCGAGAACGATCGTCCCGCCGGCGCCATTGAGCGGAGTAGCGAGGACGTCGCGGACCATGTCACAGACCGGCGCGCGCCAGGTCCGGTCGAACCCGAACGTGTCGAGCTGCTCGCCCACCAGTTCCTCCGCGAGCGGCGATCCGGAGGCGGCGAAGTCCAACGCCTCAAAGACCGCGTGCAGGCAGGATCCCGCGCGGGTCCCGCGGGGAAAATCGATGATGGTCTTGGCCGCTTGCGCCGGCAGCTCCGGGGCCTCTGCGCCCGCCGGCGCAGGCAGGACCGCATCGTGATCGGGCATCTCCACCGCGTGAGGGCCGCCGGCCGTCCAACTGGAAAAGCTGGCCGTGCCCCAATCTCGCGCGATCTCGCCGGAGAATCGCCTGGCGCTGAAAACGGGCGCTTCCTGATCGGGAGGCCGGTAGAGCTCCTGAGAATCTGCCGGGAGCGGAAGGACTTCTATCGTGCCCTCGGAACTGCGCGCGAGATCGTTCAGGTCCTTCAGGATTTGCGTGTCGGACAAGCCTGTAAAGTGCGCACGGACCGCTCCGGCCAGATCCGGCTCACCGGCGACTTCCACCTCATGAAACAGGTGGGCGGGAGCGCTGAGTCCGGCGCCGCTGATCGCACCCCAACACGTGTAGCAGCGATATTTCGCACGGGTCAGGGCCACATAGAACAGGCGGCATTGCTCGGCCAGCGACTCCTGCAGTTCGAGCGCCTGATGTCCGGCAAGATCCTCGGATCCCAGGTCTTTGATCAGGACAGTCTTGTCCTGCGGATCGTGAAACGTTGCGTGCTTTTGGTTAGGACTGACCGTGTGCCAGACGTACGGGCAGAAGACGATGGGAAACTCCAGGCCCTTGCTCTTGTGAACGGTAACCACCTTCAATGCCTTTTCGTCCGTCTCGAGCCGGATTTGCTGCGTCTCCTGGTCCTCCGCCGCTCCTTGCTGCTGCGCCGCGAACCATTTCAGCAGGCCATCGATCCCGAGCTTCCCCTGCGCGGCGGCGTTCTGAAGCAGTTCGATGCAGTGCAGGAGATCGGTCAGGCGTCTTTCGCCGTCGGGGAAGGCGAGAAGCCTCCTGCGCACTCCCTCGCGGGCGAGGAGCGTGCGCGCCATGGTCACGAACCCCTGCCCGAGCCACATGTCGCGATATTCAGCAAACGTCCGCAGCCGGGCGTCCCATGCGGAATCGTTTTCCGACAGTCGCGCCAGTTCGTCCCCGCTCAGTCCCAAGATGGAGGTCGCGAGCGCGGCCTTCACCCTCCCTTCGTTTCCTGGATCTGCGATGGCAAGCAGCAGCCGGCCCGTCTCGGCAGCTTCCTCGGTTTCGAAGACGTTGCCCGTGCCGTAAATCACGCTCGGGACCTTCCGTTCCCGCAGCGCTTGCTGCACCTGCCGCGCCTGAGCGTTGGTGCGCACAAGCACGGCAATGTCCCATGGCGAGATCGGAAGCGAGTCCTTCCGGCCTTCAATGCGCGCGCGCCCTTGCCTGCCGGCGTTGAGCAGGCGGACGATCTCGCTTGCTGTCACGCCCGCGATCTTTCTCTCGGCCGCCTCCTTCGACGTCGGCTTGGTTAATGAGGGATCTTCACGCGCCATGAACCACAACTTCAGCGGAGCTGTGTGGCCTTCGCCTTCCAGCACGAATTTGGATTGATCCGGTTTGTCCGCCGCCTTTGATTGGGAGTACTCGATTGTCTGAAAGACAAACGGGGCCTGACTCTGCTTGAAAATCGTGTTGACCGCGTTTACCAGGTCCTCGGTGGAGCGCCAGTTGCGGTTCAGGGTAAATTGGTCCCTGACGTCTTCCTTGGCCTTCAGGTAGGCGAAGATGTCCGCTCCGCGGAAACCGTAAATGGACTGCTTGGGATCGCCAATCAAGAACAATGAAGACTGACTGTCGAAAATGGCGCGGAAGATCTCGTACTGGACGGGATCGGTGTCCTGGAACTCGTCGATGAGGGCAGCTTTGAAGCGGGCTCGCAGCTTGGCAGCGAGCATCCCGCCGGCCGGCCGCTTCAGCGCCTCGCGCATGTCCAGCAGAAGATCGTCGAAGGAGCGGACATTGCGCTCGCGCTTTCGCTTCGGCAGTTGCTGCCGCGCGTAGCCGATGAACTCCGACTTGAGGGCGAGCATGCACTGGGTGATTGCGGCCTCAAGATCGGATAAGCATTGCAGCAGCGCTTCAACCGCGTCGAAAAACGCATGTTGGGGCGGCGAGCAGCCTTTCTTTGTGCCTTTGGCGAGCGCGTCGGGACAGACCTTCGGCAGCCAATCCGGCTGCGGGAGCAGTTGCGCCGAGGCAAAGTAAGGCTCCAGTTGCTCGAGCCACTTTTCCACAGTTGAAACGCGGTAGGAGGTTCTGCTCAGGCCGGGGTCGGTCAGGAGTATGCGTGTTATCTTTCCGGAATCCTGCGCCCAGATTTTTGCCAGCGCTCCTTTGGCTTCCTCGCCTCTTGATTCCAGTCTGTTTAGCCCCGCAAAGTCCGGCTTTAGCCCTTCCGGAATCACCTTGAGAGTGGGAAACGCAATGGACGTTCCGATGAGACGGAGAAGCTCTGCCTGCAAGTCTTCATCAAGCGCCCGCTTCACCAGCAGCGAAGACGTCCGGTAGAAGTTCTCCCTCCAGAAGTCCTCCACGATCTGCCTGCAGACGGCGCTCTGATCGGTCAGAAGCTCAGTGTTGAAATTCGAAGAACTCTCAAAGGCATTCTCCTGGAGTGCCTTCCGGCAAAAGCCGTGGATCGTGAAAATGGCGGCCTGGTCGAATGCATAGAGCGCCTCGGCCAGGACCCAGCGCGCGCAGGCCGCGTTGCCCGTCTGAGCCACGAGCTGAGCGATAAAGTCATCGGAGGGCTTTGCGCCCTCGAACGCCTGGAGGGCTTCGCGGATCTTGCCGCGGATCCGGCTCTGCAATTCGGCGGTTGCTGCTTCGGTGAAGGTGACGACGAGAATCTGGTGAACCTGCAGGTTGCGCTCGAGCAGCAGGCGCACGTAGAGGGAAGCAATGGCGTAAGTTTTTCCCGTGCCCGCGCTCGACTCGATCAGCTTGCGCCCGTCGAGATCCGTCTTCAGATGATCGAACTCCCGCATGGCCAGAGTCATTTTCTGTGTTTCAGCAGAGGCTCCAGAACAGCCTTTGCCAGAGTTTCGAAAACCTCATCGAGGGGATTGCCATCCCCGAATGCCAGCTTGTTGTACAGATCCTCCTCCTCTGCAGGTACAGCGCGGAAGGGTTGCGCCTCCCATTCCTTTCTTGCCTCTCTCAGTGCGGCCTCAGGATCCCTCTGCCGCCCGATCGCCTCGGCGTATGCGAAAGAGGAACGGGGAAAGAAGGGCAAAGGTCCCTTGAGGCCTGCCCAATAGAACTCCAGGAGCTGCGCCAGAAACTGGGTGCTGTCCTCAGGGACCGAGAAGCAGAGAGAGCCGTCTTTGCCGACGAAAATGGTCTGGGCCGGTTCCGTTTCGCCGACGGCGGCGTTCCAGGCCAGGTGGTCAATCCAGGCCGAGAGCTGGTCCTTGGGCTTGATCGTGGCGCAGCGGTAGCGCAGCAGCGTGCCGCTGCGGAAGTCCCCGACTGTTCCGGAGAGGCGGAACCCGCCGATCTCAAGCTGGACTTCACACGCGGACGGCGGCGCGGCGCCAAGGTAAGCCTGCACAGCATGTACGAAGATCCTGGCCGCCCGCTCGCTCTGCCGGTAGAGCACTTCGCCCGCCGTGCCCGGGGGCAGGACGCCCCAGCTCCTGACGACGGTTTCCATCCCCGAGATGTCCTCTCCCGCCAGCAGCCTTTCCGAGATCTCTTGCTCGATCTGGTAGCGATGCAGCGCATCCAGGGAAAAGGGCTCGCAATCTTCCGCCTGGGCCGCGGGCTCCTCGAGCCGGATGCCCAGCCGCCGGCGCAGAAAATACTCGACCGGCTGCGCGAAGAACTTCTTCAGATCCCGGATGTCCAGCGTCCGCCATTCAACAGGCGGATCCGAAGCGGGCGAACGCATGAAGGGCGCCTGCTCCGCTGCTTCGGCAGCGTGGGCGCGCAGGGCTTCCAGGTTGTCCTGCGAATAGCTGAACAGCTTCTTGCCACCGCAAAAATAGGCCGGGCTGAAGGCTTGCAGCCGGTGCCGGACGGCCAACTGATCCTGGACTGACGTGGCCGGAGGCGCCGGTGCAAATCCTTGCTCGACGTAATCCAGCAGCTCGCTCACCAGCGGCGAAGGGGGAATCTCGCTGTTGTCCTGAATGCTCTGTCCGACGTAGCTGATGTAGAGCCGCTCTCTTGCCGAAAGCAAGGCTTCGAGGAACAGATAACGATCCTCATCTCGCAGCGAGCGGTCGCCCGGTTTCGGATCGCGAGCGACCAAGTCAAATCCTGGAGGCCTCCCCTGCCTCGGGAATGCCGTGTTGTCCATGCCCACCAGGGCGACGACCCGGAACGGGATGCTGCGCATGGGCAGCATTTCGCAGAAGGTCACGCCCCCGGCGAGAAATCCGTGGCTCCATGATTCCGCCTGCAGCCTCTCTTCCAGCCAGTAACGTACCGCTTCAATTCCCAGCTTTGCCGTGAAGCCGGCCAGCGCTGCGGCAGAGGCAAAAGCCTGGAGCTGAGAGCGGACCATCTGCGCTTCGCGCTCGGTGTCTTCGTTGGGGAGGAGGAAGCGGTCAAACAGCTCAAGCAGCGCGGCCCTCCATTTCTGCGGCGTCCTCGGCGTTTCAAGCGAACGTATGCTCTCGAACAAAGTCAAGGCAAAGTCAGCGAAGCGGCCGAGGATCTCGCTCTCGCTCCCCTCGACGCCGTCGTAGGGGAGGATGTTTTCGAAAAACTGATCGTTTTCCGTAGGGAGCGCGTATCCGATCAGCAAGCGCTTGAGGCCTGCCTGCCAACTGTTCTCATCGAAAGGAGGGACGCCGAAGCGGCTGCGGTCTTCGCCGTCAATGCCCCAGCGGATGCCGGTGGCATCCAGCCAGCCCTGGATGATCTCCATGTCGCCGGACGCCAGCCCGAAGCGGGCCTGGACCGGCGGAGAATCCAGCAGATCCATGACCTCGCCGGCGCCGAAGCGGCTGCGGCACAGCCGGAGCATCTTCAGGAAAGCCTGGATGACCAGGCTTTCCGATTTAGGGCTGCGGTCGGCGATGGAGAAGGGGATTTTCTTCGATGCGTCATCCGCCGTGCTGAAGACCGCCGAGATGAAGGGCGCGTAGGCTTCGATTTGCGGCGTCATTACGACGATGTCGCGCGGTTCCAGGTCGCGGATCTCGTCAAAGAGAGACAGCAGGTAGTCGTAGAGCGCCTCCATCTCCCGCATCGGGCTGTGCGTTGAGTGGATCCGGATGGAGGCGTCGTCTGCGGCGAGGGGAGTTTTCGCGCCGTCCCTGCCGCGGTCGCGCAGGTTTAGGATGTCCGACTGGATGCAGGCCAGCAGGCTCCCATCGCCCGGATCCTGGTAGTGTGTCTGCTCGAGCAGCTCTTCCTTGTCGAGAAGCAGGTTCAGGAACTGTCCGCCCTGCTTGCTCATCGAGGAAAGCAGCGCGTTTCCGACTTCGTAGTGCATTTCCTCTTGGAGCTGCCCGCGGACGGCGGCCTTCGATTGGTCGCGGTACTCCTGCCTGCGTGTCAGAAGGTCGCCCCAATACTCGCGGCACGGGTTGAGCAGAAAGAGGCAAATCCGGGTGTGCCGCGAGAGGGCATGGAGCACGTCGAGGTGGAATGGAGGCAGGACGGGGATGCCGAATATTGAGATTCTGGCTGGAAACGGGACGGGATCGTGGCCTTTGCTCTCGAGCCGCTCCAATATCGCGCGCTTCAAGGCGGCACGGTGCCTCTCGGTGCAGCCGGAGGTCAGCTCGCGCCAGAGCTGCGCCTGCCAGTCGTCCTCTCGCCCCGCCTCCCAGCCGAGCACCATCTCCGGGCGATAAAGAGTGTACTGGTCGAAGACATCGGCGATCTTCCGGCTGAGCTGCACGGCCTTGAGCCCGCTCTCATCGTTGCGAAGGTAATTCTCGAGGCTCTCGAACCCCTTTCTGCCAATACAGGCGGGGAGCAGTCCCAGGATGCGCCAGGCGAGCACGTCGGGCGAGTAGAGGGACACTTCCGGCAGGGGGCCGAGGAAGGCCTCGAAAATCTGCCGCATCAGGGCATTCGGAAACGGGAAAGATCCGTTGGCCCAGATGCCGCGCTTGTACGCCAGTTGCTGCACCAGCCAGCGCTCGAGGCCCGTGCTTTGGACGAGGATGACCTCCTGGTCGAACGGCGCCTGCAGCGGTTCGGATACGACCGCCACGAGGTGCTCCAGCAACACTTCCATCCTGTTGCTGTGATAGACCTCGAACCGGCGCGGAATGGTTTCTCGCGTGACCGCCATGAGAGGCGAATGTATCCCAAGACAGCGCGCGAAACACTCAAAATCAGCGTGCTAGTTCGAGCAAACGTGGGTGCGCGCATCGCGCATCATGGGCTGATCTGAAAACAGGGCCGAAGGCTTTGGCGTACAGCGGCTTGACCGGCTTAGCGCGTGCGTTTTTCCCTGCCCTTGGGTGCGCCACGAGGCACGTGAGATCCTGCTTCAGGCGGCACCCAGTCGATTACGGTTCCTCCGCCTTCTTCGTAATATGGGCTGACCAGGAAGTTATGCCCACCTTCCCGCGTGACCCGGAACTCCCGGATCCTGAATCGCTTTCCCGAGTGCAGGTCGAACCGTTCCTCGTCCAGCGATGGAATTGGACGGAAGATGTAGAGGGCCTGCAGCACTTCGGCCTTCTTCTTATCAGGTATGATGTACTCCTCGACCTCAGTCCCATTGATGATCAAGGGCTTCGTGGGAAAGGGAAGACGCGGGTCTCTCATGCTCGGTCTCATCATCGCTTCCTCTCCTGACAAGTGTGCAAGGACTGCCAGAATTGAATCGCTCCGCTGATTATAGAAGTTTCACGTCGACGAAATAAATTTCGCCACGTTTCAGAAAATGATCTCAGGGAACCGAGCCTGGTGGCTTCGGGTCTGCAAAAGGTTGGTTATTTGCTTAAGTGACCGCCTCTGCGGATGGTGGCTTACTGGGGAGTTGTGGGAGGCTTCGAGCAACAACAACTCCCACGCCGTGCGCTTGTGCAGCGCGCTTGATTCTGAAAGGGACTGTCCGCAATCAAATCGCCAGCGCCCTGGGGGGCCGACTGCGGTTATTGGCCAGTGTCTGGCAAGCTGCTCAGCACTTCGCGCTCAGCACGCAGCCAGTCTTCTTCCTCTTCCCTCGGGCCGCCCTGGCGGCCCCGTGCTTCCCAGTAGGAATATGCCAGCAGCGCGATCCTCTCACGAATTGAAACGTCTGCGGAAAGAGCGCCTTGCGCCGTCACGCCGGGCCTTGTTTCGGCTGCAGGAGCAGGCGTCGTGGCGCTGACCTTCGCTCTGGATGAAGTTCGCTTTCTCGTGCTCTTCTGCCCGGCCATTCGGGTCGCGCCGGCTGACTTCTTACGTCCCTCGCTACTGCTAGGTCCGGACTTTGTCTCCTGGGTTGCTTGCACCTGTTCCAAGGCTGCTGGATCCGTCGATGTCGATCGTTTCCTGGCCATAATTGTTTCCCCTTCCTATTGCCAAGAGGCCCTTGAAGGCGGCCCATTTATAATGATGCTCAGGGCCATCCTCTCGACAGTCAAATGATTCCAGCTTGTTCAGGATTCCCCCGTTATTAAGAATAAAATATAGCTCATTGGACGGCATATCCAAGCGAAAAAGGAGGCGAGACACGATGACAGCCTGATCGTGCGTTCCGAAGCGTGCGGACAGCGTTGCCTGCTCCGACAATAAGGCCGAAGGCTTTCGAGTGCGGCGCCTCGGCGCCGCTTTGGTTAGGGCGCACGAAACCCGAAAGCGGCGTCAAGCTGCCGCCCTCCACGGCGCTTCGCGCACCACATCCAGAAACTCAGGCTCTGGTTCGTCTGGGCGCGCGAATCGCGCATGGGATACTGTCGCCTTATTTTATGCGTGGAACTTTGCGCCCCGCGCTCCTTATGGCATTCGACGATAGAACCATCGCTTCAGCAATTCCGCCGACGGCGCTTCGGCGGTCGAGGGTTGATCGCCTGCGAAGCTCAAGACGACAGCTCTTCGTTCTTGGAGGTCTTGGGATCTTGGTGGTTTGTTGTTGGCATGCGGCGGCCCGCTCCCAGTTTGTCACTTGTCTTCTTCGCAACAGCCAAGGCGACCGTCCAGAAAAGCGAAATGGAAAGACCGAAGGCTGTTTGGCTTCTTCAGCCCAAGAGCCCGCTCTGGAGAACGAGCGTGGACTCTCTCAGCCGGACATCGATCCCTACTCGCCCTGCCCCTGTGGGAGCGGCAAGAGATACAAATGGTGCTGCCGCAAATTGCATCGGAGAGAGCGAAGGTGAGCGAACACCAGCACTGCGAGTTCGCAGCCATCGACAGGCCGCTTACCGGGACAGAAATGCGAACTCTCCGCTCTTGCTCGACGCGCGCGCGCATTACTCCGACGAGCTTCGTGAAGGAGGTTGTCCTCGTGCTCCTCATCGGTCCCGCAGCTTCGCATCATCTAGCAGCCACCCGGATGCGGCCTGGACCGCGATGGTTTTCGGCAGATCCGGCAAAGCGTCCGCATTTAATACGACGATGTGCAGCGCCGCCTTTTTGTACTCACGGGCAGCCTCAAGCAGGGCCTGGATCTCCCTTTCACGCGCAGCGGGCGCGTCCAGATCCGTGCAAACCTGGATCAATTCACGGCGTCCCTCCGGATACCTGGCCAGGAAATCCACCTCGTGGCCCGCATCCGTCCGGACATAGGCAATCTCTGCGCCCGACCGTTCCAGTTCCAGTGCAACCGCGGTCTCCAGCGCATGGCCAAGGTTGGCTTTTCCCGACCGATCGAATATCGGGATCAGGCCCGGATCGACGGGATAAGCTTTTCGGGGATTAACCATCCTGCGCCGCTCCGAGTCTGCTGCAATCCCGACGGTGCGGATGAGGAAGGCATCCTCCAGGTAACCCAGGTAGGCGTGCAGCGTGTCCTTGGCTACGGGTATGCCCTGCGCGCGCAGATCATTGCAGAATCTGTTGACACTGAACGCGCCCCCGGCGTTCCCGAGCAGGCGCCGCACCATCCAGCGCAATGCTACCGGGTGCGAAACGGCGTGACGCTCAATGACGTCACGCAGCAGCATCATGTCGACATAGCCACGCAGCAGATCGAAGCGGTCCCGAGCGGCCGCATTCTGGGCCTCTGGGAATCCCCCCGTGGAGAGATAGACCCGCAGTTCCTTCTCCAGAGCAGATCGCTCTGCTTTAGAGAGCCCGGCGACTGGCTTTGCCGGCTCTGTGCCTCGGTGCCTCAGGAACTCGCGAAAACTGAAGGGAAACACGAGTGCTTCCATGGCTCGGCCCCGCATGCTGGTCGCAACTTCGCGGCTGAGCAGTCGGGCCGAAGAACCGGATAGGAACAACTCCACCTTCTCCGTGTCCAACAGGCGCCGGGCAAACATCTCCCAGCCCGGCACCATCTGAACTTCGTCCAGGAAAAAGACGACCTTGTGCCGGTCGCGCCTCTCGGGATGCAGCCGGTAGTATTCCTCGATTACCAGCGACAAATCGGCGGATGTAATGCCGGTGAGGCGTTCGTCTTCGAAGTTGAAGTAGAGCAATGCCTCTCGTTCAAATCCCTGGGCAAGCCGGTCTGCCAGCACTTGCCACAGGAAGGTGGTCTTGCCGGCGCGCCTGGGACCTATCACCGCCAGGGCCTTGCCCGAAATCCCCGGCAGGCGCACATCTCGTCGCGTAAAAGCCGGCGGATACGCTGACAGCGCATCGACAGTCTTCTGTCGCAGCATGTCACGCATTTGTCATTCTCCCAAGGATAAATCCGCCTAAATTTATCCTTCTATTAAGGACAAATCAAGCATTTCCTCCCGCTCCAGCAGAAATCTGGTTGCGGCGATTCTCGGACTGCGTCGGTCGGGCAAGATAACCGTAGTTCGAGCTATAATCCGAATACGGTACGGTAGGCTGCTTTGAAAATAGACGGAGCCGCTGACTGGATGGACGGGCTAAAGCCCTCCCCACTATACGTTACTCAGAGATCTCAAGTGGGCACGGGCTTCAGCCCGTGCGCTTTTTCATTTGCTTGGGTGCGCGAATCCCGCATGAGATACTACCTCCATCGATCGGTCGCCGATCTTCGCTCGAACTTGCGCTCTGAAAGGAGTCCTTGCCATGTCCAAGGTCTTCCGTCTTCTCCGCGCCACGCGCATTCGCCCCTGGCTGGTCTCGCTGTTGCTGTTCGCGGCTGCGAACGCCGGGTTCGTCACCTCCTCTGTCCGCCCCGCGGCGCGACCTCAAGCAACTGTTGCCGCGCGCGCCGGCGGCCGCCCGCTCGCGATCGAGGACTACTACCGCATCAAGACCATCGGCTCCCCTGAACTCTCTCCCGACGGCCGATGGGTTGCCTTCACCGTCGGCACGCGCGTCGAAGAGACGAACGGGAACCCGAGCGAAGTCTGGCTCGTCGCCGCCGATGCGTCGTCGCCCGCGCGCCGCGTGAGCGCCGAGGGCGCCGATGCTAGCAGACCGCAGTGGACCGACGACAATCGTCTCCGTTTCACCGCCGGCGGCCGCGCCTGTCTTCTCGATCCGGGTGCGCCGGACAAGATCACCGAGACCGGCGCCGCGGTCGCGGGCGGGGGAAGAGGCGGAGGCCGCGGTGGCGGGGGTCGCGGCGGTGGTGCCGCCGCGCCGATATCGAGCCCCGACGGCAAGTGGGCCGCGGCGGTGCGTAACCTCCCGCCGCCAAAGCGCGAGCGCGTCTTTGAATCCGATTTTGCGAAGCGCCACGAGGAGCGCTTCAAGGGATTTGAGATCGACTGGCTCGATTACAAGCGCGACGGATCGCCGTGGCCGGTGCCGAACCGCGTCGATCCCGAAGTGACGCCGCCGCAGGAGATTTTTCTCACCGCAGCGGACGGCGGCGGCGAGCGGCAGCTCACGCAGTTGGGGCTCCGCCCGGGTGGCGTCGAGTGGAGCAAAGACGGCACAACGCTCCTCTTCACCGCCGACTCCGGTTATCGCAATGAGCGCTCGTACGGGCGCAGCGACATCTGGACCGTGCCGCTCGACGGTCGCGCGCGGCGCCTCACGTCGAATCCCGATTACAGCTACGCGAACGCGCGCTACTCGCCCGACGGGCGCTGGATCCTCGCCACGCGCGACTTTGCGCTCGACATGGTCATCGCGAAGAAGCTGAATCACGGCGGGCCGGTGGATCTCATCGTGATGCCGGCGGGAGGCGGAGAGGAGAAGAATCTCACCGCAGACTGGGACTACATCCCCGCGGGCGCACGGTGGAGCCCCGACGGCAAATTCGTCTACTTCACGGGCGGTATTGGCGGCACCACACATCTCTTCCGCGTCGCGCCAACCGGAGGAGCAGTCGAACAGATCACCAGAGGTGAGCGGCGCATCAGCGGGCTTTCTTTCGACCGCGCGATGACGAAGATGGCGTTCACGGCCGGCCGCTTCGAGGCGCCCTCGGAGATCTCCATCGCAAACATCGACGGCACCGGAGAACGGCAGCTTACGCACATCTTCGATCCGTTCCTCTCCGAAGTCGCGCTCAGCCGCGCCGAGCGATTGAACTTCAAGAGCGCCGACGGCACGCCGGTTGAAGGGTGGCTCCTTTTTCCTTTCGGCTACCGCCGTGACGGCGGCCCCCACCCGCTCATCGTGAGCAATCATGGCGGGCCGCACAGCGCGGTGGGATACGGCTTCGATTTCAAGAGCCAGTACTTTGCCGCGAACGGATACTTCGTCCTCCAGGTGAACTTCCGCAGCTCCACCGGCTACGGCGAGAAGTTCCTCTGGGCCACATGGGGCGCGTGGGGCACGAAGGACGGGCAGGACGTAATGGCGGGTGTGGATTACGTCATCAAGAACTTCCCCGTGAGCGCCGATCACGTCGCCACTATCGGGCACTCGTACGGCGGCTTCATGAGCAACTGGCTGATCACGCAGTACCCGGACCGCTTCGCGGCGGCGTGCGTGGGCGCGGGGATCTCCGACTGGATCAGCGACTACGGCCTCGCCGACATCGCGCGCACCAAGGAGACGGAATTCTACGGTGCGCCGTGGGACCCGAAGGCGCGCGAAATCATGATCCGCCAGTCGCCGCTCACCTATGCCAATCGCGTGAAGGCCGCCACGCTTTTCATCCACGGCGAGGTGGATCACCGCGTGCCGTTCGAGGAAGGGGAGCAGATGTACTTCGCGCTCAAGAAGAACGGCGTGCCGGCGAAGATCATCCAGTACGCGGGGCAGCCGCACGGAATCGCGGGGAACTGGAACCAGGTGCACCGCATGCTGCACGAGCGTGCGTGGCTCGATAGGTACCTAAAAGGAGCTAAGGCCAATTAAGGCGGGAATTTCAGTGACAGGCGCCATAACCTCGAAATTTCTAAAATAATCGGCGGCAACACGAAACTTCCTGCATGATGCCACGGATCGCTCGAGTCGTCATTGCAAGATTCCCGCACCATGTCACACGGCGCGGCAGTCACCGCCAAAGCGTGTTTTTCGCCGCCTCCGACAGCGGACTCTACCTCGGACTCTTACGCAACTACTTGATCCGGTTCCAAGTGAATGTGGGGTGTACCCCGATATTCGATCAAGAACAGGGCCAGGGTGAGTGCCGACGACCTATCCGCTTGAGACTTCTAATATAATCCATGTGCGAGCAGTTTGTCGCCTGCATAGTGGCGACTGGCCTTAGCTGAGCGATGTCTTCGAAACATAATACCGTCCAATCTGTTGGACTGCGCTGCGCCAGCATCCTCGGTTTGTAACGCGCTCCCACACTGTCGTACGACGAACCTGGTTGAGTTAATTGATGGCTACAGGCTACTGTGTCCGCATTTTCCCGTTGGCTTTTCTCAGGTTGAATAGTGAGGTCATCAGGTAGGGAATCCATCTTCAGCGGTCATGCCCCCGGCCAGTTCCCACTATGTGAATCCCGTTTTGAAAAAGCTTGCGTGCCTCTGCAAATGGCTCCGCGTGTAGGAGCCAAACCATGCAGCAAATTACCAGATCATGCTCGGCTTCGAGGATCATCGGTGGCCGGCGGAAGGCGGTCAAAGAGGTGCTGACGGAGGGCAGCCGGAAGATTGGTCCACTGGATCTTGGGCATCAGTCTCCGAAAGTCATGCGCGCTAGCTCTTCCTTAACCCGTTGTCGCTCGGCGGGATCAGCCGATTCCGTAAGTTGATTAGCAAGAGCCAAAAACCGCCGTCCCCAAAGCTACGGCGCGCGCTGGGCGAGGGTACGAAGCAGCGTGCTGCCGCTTCTGGTGCGTGCCATCGCAGAGCACATCCAGTCGTAACGTTCCAGCCAGAACTGGATAGCATAGCTTTCCGAAAGCTACGAAGGTGCAAGGACAAGCCCGTCGTGGGACCCAGGGGTAGTTTGCACGTGCGGTCTTATGCGTTGCTAAACTCTTCCCATCTCAAACCCAGCTGTTTCACTGCCGCGCGTAGGGTACCGACCGTTTGAGAATGGGGGCTGAAGATGCTCATGCCAGTTTCTGCAGCTGAGCCTTGAGCGGCGCCAGATCATGCTGGATGATCTGCCAGATGATCTCGAGATCCAAGCCAAAATAATCATGGACAATGCGATCGCGCAGTCCCGCGATTTGATTCCACGGAACATTGGGGTTCCGCGAGGTGAAGTCATCCGGCATTTGCCGCGCTGCTTCGCCAAGCACTTCGAGATTCCGTACTACAGCATCGGCTGTCTTCTCATCCCGAAGGAATGCCGCATGGTCAAGCCCGGCAGTATACATTTCGATCTTTCGCGTTGCATCCAGCATGTCTTGCACCAACAAATCGGTGTCTCGTTTAGGCATCGATTAACTCCGGTTCGATCCGCTTCCAATAGGCGGGCCTTATCGCGCGGCGGGATACCAGGTCCACATGTCGACCCAGCGCCTGCTCGAGGTCTTCTGCCAGCTCTACGAATCGCATGCCGATCGATGGATCGACCTCCACCAAAACATCCACGTCACTATCCTCCCGCGCGTCTCCGCGAGCCCATGATCCAAATAGGGCCAAACGGCGGATCGGATAACGCCGGTCCAAAAGCGCGCGCTGTTCGTGCAAGGTACTCAAAATCTGTTCCTTGGCCGTCATGCTATTACTCTAAGACCTTGCTTTTATTTGACGTTGACTCTCAAGTCCGGCGCGCAGCGGGCCGTCGGTTTCTGTACAGGCTTTGGACTCTAGGATAACGTATTCCAACCAGCTGCGATAACTGTCCGAGAATTCATGGCACTGACACATTTTAGCACCACTCAGCCTGGGCAAGCATGGCAAAACGCTGTTCAGTCAAGGTGAACATCCTAGCGGAGCGCGACCCTGGAATTGCCAACGATAGTGTCAGGGAGGTCGCCCAGAGGTCCTCGATGTCCGAGAAAATCATCCGGAGTTACATCAGGAACGACGATTTACTACACGAATTTCCTGCGGCCGGTCTGGCAGGTGACTCTAGCCGTGACTCTAGCCGTGACTTACGCTCCGGCGTCACTTCGCCGACTTTTTCTCCCGAACTTGGTGGTGTTTCCGGGGGAGATGGTCGAAGAATTGTCGCTTTAAAGAGGCACCCCTCGTGGTCATCTGCAAACTCGATCCTAGGCCACGCCTCCAAGGCCCTCAGGATACCTGACGCGAATCCTCGATAAGGCAGGATCCCTTTGGCTACGTGAGAAACCAGGATTGGGTTGCGGATGTTGGAGTTTCCTGCCCGGATCTTTTCCACCGTCAGGTTGTTCGGAAGATGCCCGGGACTGATGATTTCGATGCGGTTGTCGAAGATCAAAAGGCGGATCGGCGCGCTGACCATGTAGTCCCGATGCACGAGGGCGTTGACCAGCAGTTCCTCAAAAACTACCCGGGGAATTTCCGGAACGCCGGGAGCATTCACTCCACGTCCCGCCTGAACCTTGCGCAGATTTCGCTGCACGAACGCCATGGCGCCGTCGAACACCTTGCGTATGGGCCCGGTGAAATCCTCTGAATCGAGAAAGTCGGTCACGTGAATGGCGTTGCCAGGAAAGCGAATGGCCTTGAACGTAAACTGTGGCATGAAGCGATCCGGCTGTTCGGCAAACAGCAGCAGCCCGGCGAGGTTAAGGACCCCCCGTGTCAGTCGCCGGATTCAGGTTCTGTAGAAGCCGGGTGAGGTCGGCAGGAGAATCCGGGTACTCCTGCTTGTACGCCTCGCGCAGGTAGTCACGAAAACGCAGCTTGTCGAGAGCATCGATGCCAGCCTTGGTAGGGAGTTCGTCCGCGTGAAACTGGCTGGTCATCTGGAACAAGCGCCGCAGTTCCTCCTTGGACTGAATGCGGCGGCGATCACTCCCGGTCTTCACCCACATCACCCCGTGGCGGTCAAAATACGGCTTATCAAGACCCTCCGGAACTGTGAGGACAATGACGATCCGCTTGCCGGCAACCGATACGTTTTCCGTCGTCGGGGAGATGGGACCGCGCATATGCTGCGTCGCGGCGTTGGAGACGAGTTGATTGATCCTCCGCACATCCGCGGAGTTCAATCCACGCACCGCGCCGTCATCGGCGATGCCGATCAACATAACTCCGCCGCTGCTGTTCGAGAACGCAACGAGGTCCGCAGCCAGCGAGTCTGCATTCGTGACATCGGCCTTGAACTGGCGGCGAGAGTCCTCGCCAAGGGCAACCATCGCAAGAAGGTCATCGCGCTTCATCGGACGCCTCCTATTCCGGGAATTGGAACTATCCCATAGACGCCCAGGATATCAACGGGGAGCACGGGTTTGATGGTAACGCGGCCCTTAGTGCGCACGGCCTCGCGCACGCGCTCGTGGGCCGAAAGCTGAGCATTTGCGCGCTGCGCTGCGATAACTTCCAGAGCTGCCTGAAGGTTCGGGAGCGCGGATAGCAAGAGATCGGACTGCTGCTCGATCGCGGTCGGCGCCAGATTGCGCTCGGGCCGGGCAGCCAGCAACCGTTCACTTTCATCCTGCGTTAACCACTGAGGCGCGTCCGCAGGACCCGTGCACGCAAGCGGCACGATTTCCTCGCAAAGGATGGTATCAGCCTGGGCGCCGGCGATTTGCAGATGATAACGGGAGCACGCGACCAGAATGGTAGTGCGGACGCTCACGGCAGAGGTCGAAATGACGCCGCGCCGCGAAGCAAACAAACGGCCATCGCGGGCCACGGGTCAATGGCCTGGTTGAGCGTCCAGCCGGCAAGGCCCTCGACTATGGGGCTCGTGCGCCCCAAATAAACATCGTCCTCTTCGAGCGGCAGGTCAAAGCGGCCGGTGAAAGGCTCGTCGCGCCCGATAGCCTGGCGCAGGGCGCGGGGCGTTTCATTACTGACATGCACGGTCACGGATTTGCCCCTCTCCTGCATAGGCACATTTGCCATTTGCAGTACTGCGTATAGGAATCGGGCCACGTCCTCACTGCGTCCGATGGCGGCGCGAACGCTTTGCAGTTCTGCTGCGACGGCTTCGGGACTCAAGGTGTGCTGGGCGAACCGGGAACGGCTGGCCTTCTCGCGGTCGCGGGCGTTTTCCCATTCCTGGTGGATGGCCTGCTTCTTCCGCATTGGACAGTTCCTGCCGGATGCTGCCAATGAATTGATTGGTCTTCGCCAGCGCGGCGGCGCGGTGAATTGGATTTTTAAGTTCGTGCTCCAGCCAGCTCTTGATTGGCAGCGGGAATTTTCGATCAACGGAATCAACATCGAGAACGGTGGTGAGTGTCTTGCCCAAATCGGGTCTGGCCACTTCCATCCAGATCGCGTTTACATGGGAACGCACCAGGTCGTGATTGCGGATGTCGATGCGCGGAGGGGCCACCGACCCGGCGACCATGTGGATTGGCTGCCGGAAATAGTATTGGTCGTGCGGGCTGCGGCCCGCGCAGTAGGTATATACCAGAGCCGGCTGGCCCCAGCGCCCGGCCCGGCCGCTGCGCTGTGCGTAATTGGCAGGCGTAGGGGGAACATTGCGCAGGTTGACCAGGTTTAATTGAGCGATGTCTACGCCCAGTTCCATGGTGGGTGAGCAGAACAGAAGGGGTAGGTCACCCGTGCGGAACCGATCTTCTCGCTCTTCGCGGTCCTCGGATGCTACCTGGGCAGTATGCTCGCGCGCTTCGAGCACACATTTCAGATCGACGAAACGGAGGTAGCATTCCACAAAGTAGCGATTCACCTCTGGCGGCACCTCGCCTGCTGCCAACAGCCGGGTTCGGTCTATAGGGCGCACTTCTCCCGATCCCGGAAGCCAACGTAGCGCATCAGCATTAATCTGGTAGCCGGGCGCCTCGCCATCACGAGCCTGTTCGACGATGCCGTAGCGCCTCAGTGCCTGGAACAAAAACCGGATCGTCCGGTCAACTTCATCGCGGCCGAAGTTCAGCCCCTGCGGCACGTAAGGGGCGACCGTGCGCTTTACATAGCGGCCGTAACCGCCATAGGACGAGACGAAGAATCCCGATCGGTCCTGCTGCTGCCGGGGACGTGGATAGGCTACGGTGGCTTTTGAAAGGTCAGTCGCATCCTCGAGATACCAGACGGTGCCTTCCAGCAACCGAGGCTGAGTCTGCTCCACGAGATCAAGCTGTTTCCGCGGATCCAGCACATCCACTTTGACCGACAGCGATCGGCGCAAAACGTCAAGCAGGGTGCGGAGGAGTTCCTCTCGCAGTTCAGGTGGACAAGAGCGCAACGACGGGGGCGTTTCAATGAATTGCTCGCTGCCGCGATCCAATCGAACGGTGAAACCGGACGTCCACAGTTCTTCTTCGCCGAGTAAACCGTCTTTCCCCTTCAATCCTTCGTAGTCAAACACGAGCAAACCACAATCCTCGAGGTTCGGGGCTGTGACTCGCCACCCGCGCTGCAGGTCGCGATAGAGATAATAATCAATCACGCGGCGCAGGGCGTCGTTCGTGGCATTTCTTGCCGGGCCACGAACCTCTGGGTCGGCGGCATATTCATCGAAGCGGAGCTGAAGCGCATCGAACACACTGCGCGAAAGCTCGCCATGGCTCAGCCCCCGGTCACCCTTCTGTTGGGTCGCCTTGTGGAGCGCCGAACGCAATAGCGCCACCTGGGCAAAGTCGTTGAAGTGACCAGCCTGGAGTGATGCGTCTTGCCGATTATCCGTGAAGCTCAGGAGCTTGCGGGCTTCTGGTTTGAGATCGAGGTCACCCTGTAATTCGATTAAAGACCGGACCGCCAGAATCGTGGTCGCGGTGCTTCGGTTGTCGACGCCGAGCGTCGCCAGCTTTGCACGCTCGGATCTCTGGCTTTTGGTGTACGCCACGCCACATGCGGGCTCGAGGCAAAAAAGGAAATTGCGGCGAATCAGCGCGGCGGGAATTCCTTGACCATCGGACACAAGATGTCCCCCCGCGTCGACGAAAACCGGCTCTGGAAGATCGCGGCGAGAATCAGGGCGAACGCGTTCCACTCCATGTGACGTGGTTTCCTTCACGAAGGGAGGCAAACGCTCCAGAAGGCCCGGGCCCTCCGTGCGTGGCCAGGGCGCGGATTCAGATAGGTACAGGTAGGCATCCCCGCTGCCGTCGTCGTCTTCCTCACGGCGGTCCTCCCTGGCAAGCAGGCGCTTGCCGTGCTCCTCGGAGATCACTTTCACGCGATAATATGCGGCGCCGCACTGGCGACAAAACACCAAGGGGAACAGGACCTTGTCAGGCTCGGTTGGCTTAGATACCTTTTTCGACATGGCCAGGTAGCGATGGGCCTCCGCCTCGATAGTCGCCCAAACCGTGTCACCGCGCGTGAAGAACTGATGTAACCGGAAAGCGAAGATCGGGAATCGGCTCGATTCGTCGCGCCGCAGCTCAGATCCCTTCAGGAGAAAACTGCGCAGCACCCCCGCGCACTTGGAGGAATCAGTAGAGGTCAGAAGTGCGAGCTCTTCCGCAGCACCATCAGGACCTTGCAATCGCCGGGGAGCTTGCCGGACGAACTCGCCAGATTCCTCGGCGCGTATCCCGAAGGTTGATTCGATCCAGGAGGATAACGGGTGGCACCTGAATTCTTCGTAAGATTCGGGTGGAGGCGCAGCAGTTTCAGTCGTATTGCGAATTGCCTGGATCGGTTCTTGATCTCGAAGGTTGATCTCGGGCGTGGCACGCTCCAGCGTTTCTCCTACGATCTGCGATGAATCGAACGGAACGCCAAAAAGGGTTTCAGCGACGTTCGCTACTTCGCGTTTATGTTCTTCGGAGGCGCCCCCGCTGGCCATCGTGGCCGAGGTGCCGATGCAGATTATGTCGTGCCCGCCGAACGCAAGGCGACAGCGTCGAATAAGCAGGGCTACGTCCGCGCCCTGCCGCCCTCGGTAGGTGTGCAATTCATCGAAAACAAGAAAGCGCAATCCCTGTGCGGCGCGAACCAATTCGCGGTCCTCGCTGCGGGTGAGCAATAGCTCTAACATCGTGTAATTGGTGAGGAGGATGTCCGGGGGATTATTCCGAATGGCCTCTTTTTCCAAAACCTTTTCTTGTCCCGTGTATCGGGCAAAGCGAACGGGTGGTTTCCCTTCGGGGAAACTGATACAACCAAGCATAGGCAATTACCTTCAGCCACTCAACCAAAAATGTAATTGATGGCTACAGGCTACTGTGTCCGCATTTTCCCGTTGGCTTTTCTCGGGTTGAATAGTGAGGCCATCAGGTAGGGAGTCCATCTTCAGCGGTCATGCCCCCGGCCAGTTCCAACTATGTGAGTCCCGTCTTGAAGAAGCTTGCGCGGCTCTGCAAATGGCTCCGCACCAGCCCTCCGGAATTGCACGGCCTTTCCGATACAAGGCGCATCTTTGCCTGGATTGCGAGGGGACCGTCTATCTGCGGTAAAGCAGCCCACAGGCGAGAAAACTGGCCCAGGCTGGCATATGTTTCCTGTGCGCGCACGTGCGCATTAAAAGTCGTTGATCTCCAGGACTGTCTTCCGGCATGATGCGGGACGGTGCCGCATTCACCCTCCTACGGGTCATCCGGTGGAGTGCCAGTTTGACGAATCAATGGAAGAAACGGTTTATGAATACTTGAGAAGCTTGGTTCGGGTCACAGGGGAGACACAAGAAGATCCCGCTACAGGAGGCATCACCAGCGTTGTCATTAAGGACATTGAACCCGTTGCCATTGAGGGGAGAGATTTTGGAATGATCTCAGTCGAGGCTTTTTGGCAGGAGAAGTCCCTGGAACGACTGGCTGCTGAACAAAATGTTGCCCCAGTCCAACGATTGGAGGATCTATTGGGGAAAGGCTCCGATCTCTGGACCGATGAAGATGACTTCGAAGCCTTCCTTGCAGCCAGCAAGGGGAGCTGAACATGAACACTCTTCGGAGATTCTATGCCGGTCTTGCCTCCATCCCGGCGACGGCGGCCTGGTACCTGGCTGATCTCGGTGAGGCCCGGGGAAGGCAGGAGCTGTTTGAACGGCAGGCTCCGCAAAAACTGCGGGCATTGCGGGAGCACGCCCTGATCGAGAGCGCGGTTTCCTCAAACCGGATCGAAGGGGTTGAAATCGATCGGAAGCGAGTCGGCACGATCATCTTCGGCAAACCGCTTCTGCGAGACCGCAACGAAGAGGAAGTCAGCGGCTATCGCGACGCCCTCAAAATGATTCATGAACGCGCTTCCGATCTGCTGGTATCCACGGAAACCATCCTCAAACTGCACCAACTGTGCCGGACCGGCGCCTGGGACGCAGGAAGATTCAAGGAGAAAGAAGGAGACATCATCGAGAAGCATCCGGATGGCCGCATTCGAGTCCGCTTCACAACTGTTCCTCCCAACCAAACACTGCCATTCATGCACGAGCTTGTCACCCTTTGGGACCGATTCCTGGATGAACAGACCGTCCATCCACTGGTGGTCATGGCTGCTTTCAATTTGGATCTCCTCTGTATCCATCCATTCCGGGATGGAAACGGTCGGGTATCCCGCCTGTTGCTCCTGCTGCAGTGTTATCACCTTGGATATGATGTCGGACGTTATATCAGCCTCGAGCGGCTGATCGAACAAAACAAGGGACGTTATTACGAAACCCTCGAACAGAGTTCCGCCGGCTGGCATGAAGACAAACATGACCCGTGGCCGTACATCAATTACCTTCTTTTCATAATCAAATCGGCATACCGGGAATTTGAGGATCGGTTGGGGCAAACCAAAAGCCCGCGAGGAGCCAAGACTCAAATGATCGAGGCCGCCATCGATAATTCCCCGGAACCATTCTCTCTAACGCAACTTGAAGATGCCTGCCCGGGGGTGAGCCGGGACATGATTCGTAGGATTCTTCGTAATCTTCGCAAGGGCGGCAGCGTCGAGTGCCTTGGCCGCGGACCCGGGGCCGCATGGCGCAAGAAGAGGTAATACATCCAAAAGAGGGTAACAAAGAGGGTAGTATGGCGCGGACGTTTTCGAAGTAGATCAACGGGAGAAAATCGATGTAACCCTGGTACAAAGCTGTTACGCCTCGCAAGGAGGTAAGGGAGGGCAGGTCTTTCAACCCGGATGAATTCGCAATTGCCCTGGAGCAGGTGGTCGCCGGTACCGCGCCCGAGGATTACAGAGTTCCAAAGCAGTTCTTTGCGTGAACCTGTTTTACAAGGGCGTTGCGAGAGCACGCCGGGATGACTCTCCGGCGCCTTGCCGGGAACACAGAGAACGCCGCGCCCGTGATGGCGTTGATTACGCAGTTCGGTGGTGGCAAGACCCACACACTTACGGCTCTTTACCATCTCGCGAAATCGCCATCTGAATCAGCAAAGAACGATGACGTAGCCGCCTTACTCTCGGAAGCCCAGCTCGATAAGATCCCCAAGACCTGCGCTGCGGTCTTCGTCGGAAACTCATGGAGCCCGAGCCAAGACCAGCACCAGCTCCTATGCCCGAGCCGCAGACCAGGACCCTCAGACTGGTTGCGACCCTACCGCCCAAGTTGTGGAACCGCCTCGGCACCAAGATTCTGCCGAAGCTCAAAGCTGGCGCTGACTTGAGTGTTGTGGTGGAATTCTCGGTGGTTGTGAAGAGCGAGGCTGCGAAGTCGCTGGAAACCGAGCTGCGCCAGATCCTGGACGATCTCGAGCTGACCGGCAAGTTCAGAATTGAATGACCGGCTTACATTGCTCGTTCCAGAGATCGTTAAACACCGTGTCCTTTGGATGACCTTGCAGGTATTCCTGGAGCACTTCCGCCGCCGGAAATTAAATACTGCATGCCGTTGACCATCCAGTCGGGCGCGACACATGCTTATTGGAAATGAAGGCGGCGCCCTGGCCGCTGTAACGGACGCTCCGTATTATTGCGTCAACAAGGCATGGAATCTACGCGCTGTTTCCTTCCAGGTTATCCGCGACAAATCTTGTCCTGCTTGGTGTGCCAGGGCATCCAAAGCGTCGCGATGCAAATAAGCCCATTCCAGTTTCGCAATGGTTTCGTCCAAATCCGGATCCGGCCAACGCGCGGTGAGCCTGCCTTGCTCGACAATATCGACGGTCGCGTGCGTGGTGATTTGGATGGAATTCTGTTCTGTCAATATATCCTGGTGCCCGGTATTGAAAGTGGCGATGACCGGTTTGCCGCAGGCCATATATTCCATCAGCACGAGGTTGGTTCCGCCTTCGCATCGGTTGGGAAACAGGCCGATGTCGCTGTTTCTGTAAATACGCGCCATTTCCGCGTTGCGCCTGGGCGAAAGGGTAACGACGTTCTGCGGATTGATGCCGTTGTCCACATATACTCTCAGCATGTTTCGATAATAATCCTCGCCCTCCGGCGCAAAGCGGATCAAGCGACTGTGCTTCATGGTGGCGAAGCTGAAAGTCCAATAGTTGAACCAACTGTTGATCAGCAGCACATCGCTGTGCTTATCCTGGAGGTGTTTGAAAGCACGCAGTACAATGTCCTGCCCTTTCCGGAACTCGAACTTGCCGCCGGAAAAAATCACGAACTTGTCTTTGTTGAAGACCTTGGCATTGTTGTGGTGATGGAAAAGCGCCGGATCCACCCCTTGAATGATGGTAGTCGCGTTGGTGATGCCGTACTCGGCCAGCACGGTTTCGTTCCAGCGGGAACCGCATACCACGTGTTGGAAACGAGCCGCATGTTTTCGTACCAGCGGGCCGTCCAGAATATTGTCTTCAAAAAACGTATAGCCGACGTCCCGCACGCCCTGCGCATTGGGATTGGTCGGAATCAACAAGTTCGACTCGGTGCCGTGCAGCACCGGCGCGGACATTTTGAAGCCGCCCCGCTGCAATTGCTGATAAGTCTCCTGCGCGATCAGCCGGCTGCTCAGAAAGCGGTATTCCAGTTCGTCGCCGATCAAATTCGCATCAATTGGCGGCGCGCAAATTACCACCTGTTCCAGCTCGCTCAGTTCCTTGGCGAGGTACTTGCCGCATAAACCCCAGCCGTGCAGACTGCTGATGGGCATGGATAATACGATCATCTGCTTGTCCCAATTTCACAGTGCCGGCTTTAGAACAACTGGGGCGCAAATTCGATCAGGTAGTTGCGCCAGTTGAGCCAGGTGTGAGCGCCGGGGCTCTCTTTGAAGACCGGATTGAAGCCGTGCTTCTTGAGCAGGGCCACCGTGTTTCTGGTGGTGGCAATGAGCCCGTCGTCGACGCCGGTGCTGAACCAGAGCAGCTTCAAGCCCTTTTTCAAGGCGGCGTTGTCCAGCATCGCCATGCGCGGTTGTTCCCATGCTGCGCCGAAGGGAGCGGGAGGAGGCGTTGCCGCTCCGGGGGCCGCCGCGCCGCGGGCCGCGCCTGCTCTATCCCCCATGATCCCGGAACTGAAGACTCCCACATAGGCGAATTTATCCAGATGGGAAAATGCGATGTTGAGGCTTTGGCCGCCGCCCATAGAAAGCCCCGCGATCGCGCGGTGCCGCCGGTCGGTCAGGACGCGATAGTTCTTCTCCACGTAGGGCATGATGCCGTTGACGAAGTCCTCCGCAAACTCGTCCCGAGGCGCGGCCTGGGGAGCGCCGGCAGCCGCGGGCGCAGGGGGCGGCGGTGCTCCTCTGGCCATCGTCGAGCTCGTGGTATGCCCTGCGGGCATCACGACCACCATGGGCTTAGCCTTTTTGGCCGCGATCAGGTTGTCGAGAATGAATCCGGCGCGCCCGACAGAGCTCCAGGCGTCGTCGCAGTCGCCGGCGCCGTGCAGCAGGTAAAACACCGGGTATTTCTCGCGGCCCGCTTCGTATCCCGGCGGAGTGTAGATGTGCATGCGCCGGGTCCGCTTGAGCGCTGTGGAATAGTAATAGATAGAAGCGACGGCGCCGTGAGGGACATCCCTGGTATCCATGAGGTCCGAGCCCGGGACGTAAACCAGACTCCAGGTGTTCGTGTTGGATTCGCTGGTTGACGGGTTGCGGGGATCGATCACGGCGACCCCATTCATTGAGAAGGTGTAGCGGTACGCGCCCGGCTCGAGCGGTCCCAAGGTAACCTCCCAAACACCGTTGTCCCCTTTAATCATGGGGGGAGCGGGCGGGCCGCCCCGGCCGCCGGCGAGAGCCGGAATGTCGGTGCCGCGGATGCCCACATTTTCTCCCTGCGGCGCCATCAGGCGGAATACGACGCGCCTGTCAGGGAGGACCTCCGGCGAAATCACCGGCGGAGGCTGCTGCGCGGCGCCCTGGCCCGCGGGCGGCGGCGTGCCTCGCGCCTGAGCAATAATCGCCGGTGCTGCGAAGGCAGCGATCAGTATCACGAATGCCACGAATGCCGGGAACGTAAACTTATGCCTTCTCATACACACCCCTTGCCGTTGAAGAAATTCCAAACGAGATATCGATTCCAGGCGATAGACCGGGCTCATCATATAAGAAACGCGCGGATCTGGCGCCGATTTTTTTTAAAGCGTTCACTGGAGCCACAATAGGGGATGGCCGGGGGCCCGTCCGTCGCGTGCTCTGTCCATTTCTGCTCCAGAGCTCGGTGAAGGAATTCTCGATTTGCAGTTTTCCCCGAGTGTCGGGATTACGTCTTGATCCGCGTAGTCACTCGGAACAGTTTGTAGCCAGAATAGCTGTGCGTGTTTTTGTACGTGATCCCTCGATATACAGCCGTGGCCTCGACCTGGCGGGGTAGCCAGAACGGCTGCGGATTGTCGGCAAAGTGGACGTCACTGAACCAAGTCTCTGTCGTTTGTTTCAGCACGCCGTCGCGCAGGTCGGGCTCCAGCAAGTCCGTCAGCATGCGCACGACCTCATAGGTGTCGGGGTCTATCCACGCCAATCCCTGCACCAGCACGGGCCTTGGGCCGGAAGTGGAACATTGCGTCCACTTTCTCTCCCGCCTGGCTCAGCAAGAGCGCAAGCTCCTCCTGGTTCTTTGCAAACACGATTCGGCCAAGTTGCGTGGGGTACAGGCGGCGCAGCTGCGGTTCGCTCAGATCAACTATGGTTTTGATTGCCGGGCCTGGTGATGGCCTTTGCGGATTGGTCTCTTTCGCTGGTATGAATGGCGCGGCACGGGTCCCCAGAGCGACGAAACAGCAGGCGCACACAATGAGCGCCGGGACGCCAATGGACGACTTTCGCAGACTGTCCATCTGTGAACTCTCGTGGGCCACGGATGATTCTGTGCCCCCTCAAATCCGTCTGATAAGGATTGTGCAACCAAATCATACAGGACGCAGAATTTCAGGGACAGGCGCGAATGGCGCCCAGTTAAGATTTTCACAATGACTTGTTAGCTCCGCCAAATCAAGAGATCAAGCCCCGAAGGGGCGGAGCAGCAAAGCCCAGGGCGCAAGCCCTGGGGTCATAAATCATCCGGGAAGCCAGCCCTGAAGGGGCGGAGCAGCCCGCGCCGCCCTTTCAGGGCTGATCTCTTATTCCGCGTCAGTTCCCAGGGCTTGCGCCCTGGGCTCTCCTGCCGCACCCCTTCGGGGTTTAAGCTCTGCTTTCGGCGTTTGCGTTCCGCCCGATTCTGTGAGATTGCGTATGTACCCCAAATGTGGTACGCTGGAGTCGATTGTGGAGGTTCATTTATGGGCAAGACAGCAATGGTGCGGGCGCGTATCCGGCCCAAACTGAAAGCGCAGGCCGAAGCTGTATTCCATCGTTTGGGCCTAAACGCCACGCAGGCCATAACCCTTTTTTACAGCCAGGTGGAGCTACACAGAGGATTGCCTTTTGAGATTGCAATTCCAACATCGACAACCAGGCGAACGTTCGAGGCAACCGATGCGGGCCGCGACCTGGTTGTTTGCGATGACGCGGACGATATGTTCGAGAAGCTGGGGATCTGATGTATACCCCCGTTTATACGAAGCAGTTTGAGCGGGATATCAAGCGCGTCCGACGGCGCGGCAAAAACCTGGAGAAGTTCAAGATCGTTGCCCGTACCCTGCTTGCAGGGGAGCCCCTTGACGCGATACACCGGGATCACCGGCTCGTCGGCAACTACGCCGGCAGGCGGGAGTGTCATCTAGAATCCGACTGGTTGCTGATCTACAAGACTGAGGAAGCCCGCATCATTTTCGAGCGCACCGGAACTCACTCAGACTTGTTCAAGTAGGGCACCGGAAGTCGGGGGTCGGACCCCAAGAGAAATAGGACGCGCTCCGGCGTGGCGGGGAGATCGCGCATCCACACGCCGGCGGCATCGTGAACCGCGCTGGCAACGGCAGGAGCGACGCCGTCTGTGCAGATTTCAGCCACTGATTTGGCGCCGAAGGGGCCGCTCGGCTCGTCCGTCTGAACAAAAATGACGTCCATGAGCGGCATCTCCTGGGCGCGAGGAATGCGGTAAGTCTCAAAATCCGGGTTGAGCTGGTGGCCTTGCTTGTCGAAGCGCATCTCTTCTGTGAGGGTGAAACCCAGAGCTTGCGCCATGCCGCCTTCCACCTGTCCGATAGCGGTCAGTGGGTTAACCACCCTGCCGCAATCCACCACCATCAACAATCGTTCGACGGTGATCTCCCCGCTTCGGGTATCCACGGCCACCTCGGCGAACTGGGCGGCGGTTGGTGGCGGGCTGACCTGGCTGGTATGGGAAGCAGTCGCCATGATCTGGTGTTGATCCATCTCGTGCAGGCTGCACAGCGCCACCTCTGCCAGGGTCACAGAACGGCCGTCAGGCGCGATCACCTTGCGATTTTCCAGCCTCAGGCTGTCCGGATCCGAAATGCGAAGCATCCGCGCCGTATGTTCCAAAACCTGTTCCTTGATCTGCAGCGCCGCTTTACGCACTGCGCCGCCGCTGATGTAGGTGGTGCTGCTGGCATAGGCGCCCTTGTCGAAAGGCGTGAAATCGGTATCCGAGGAATAGACAATCACATCGTCCAGCGGAACGCCCAGCACTTCGGCAGCCATTTGCGCCAGAACGGTATCAGAACCTGTGCCCAGGTCTGTTGCGCCAATCAGCAAGTTAAAGGAACCGTCATCATTCATCTTTAAAGTCGCAGCGGCCATATCCAGGCCGGCGATCCCGCTGCCGTGGATCATCACAGACATGCCGATGCCGCGTCGCAGGTGTCCTCTCTGTTGACGATGCGCCTTGCGCTTGGCATGGAAATCGGTGGCGCGCAGGCCAATTTCCACGCATTGCCCGAGCGCGCTGCTTTGCAAGGATTGTTCGGTGCCTTCACGGCCTTCACCGAGCGCTTTCGAAAGGTACATGGTTTCGCCGAGTTTGATCCAGTTGTTGCGCTTGAATTCGACCTCGTCCAATCCCAGTTTTTCGGCAATTTCAGCCATCAGAACTTCAATTCCAAATTGGCACTGCATCGCGCCGTAGCCGCGAAAGGCGCCGGCAGGCGGCGTGTTGGTGTAAACCACATCGCAGACAAAATGCGCATTGGGCGGGTTGTAAAGAGTCAGACCCTTGAACCCGCCAACCATGCTGACGCTCAGCCCGTGGGTACCGTAAGCGCCTGTATCGCCGATCAGGTAGAGTTCCGCAGCGGTGACTTTGCCGTTTTTCACGCCGACTTTGTAGCGCATGATCAGCGGGTGACGGCTGCGCGAGCTGGTAAACTCCTGGGCGCGGGTATATTCCATGCGCACTGGGCGGCCGGTCGCCAGCGTGAGATGCGCGCACAGATCTTCCAGGATCATCTCCTGCTTGTTGCCAAAACCGCCGCCGATGCGCGGCTTGACGACCCGGATGCGCTTGACCGGCAGCCCGAGGAGCGGCGCGACCATGCGCCGGATGTGGAACGGAACCTGGGTGCTGGTGCGGATGACCAGGCGGTTATCCTCGTCCCAATAGGTGATGCACACGTGGGGCTCGAGGTGGGCGTGCTGCTGCTTGGGCGTGCGGTATTCTCCCGTAAAGATGTGGTCGGCTTGTGCAAAGGAAGACTCTACGTCTCCGGCTGTGGTTTCAACGTGATGAACGATGTTGTGTTCAGCCTGATAAATCCCTTCAGTATCCGCTTCGTCGTGGATGACCGGTGCGCCATTTTTCATCGCTTCGAGCGGGTCCACAACGGCCGGCAGGATTTCATACTCGACAGCGATCAACTTCAGGGCCTCTTCGGCCAGTTCGGGGGTTTCAGCAGCGACGACGGCCACGCGGTCGCCCTCATGTCGGACTTTATCATCCAGGCAAACCTGGTCATAAGGCGGGAGCTGGGGATAGCTCTGTCCGCCGGAAGCGTATTTGACGCGTGGGATATCCTGATGAGTCAAAACGGCGTGGACGCCCGCCAAAGCTCGCGCCCGGCTGGCGTCGATGTGTTTGATGCGGGCATGGGCGTGAGGGCTGGTGAGCAGTGCTCCGTAGAGCATCCCTTCGAGGCGGAAATCATCGGTAAAGACCGGTTTCCCCTGCACCAGCTTGACTGCATCCACCTTAACTTCTGGTTTGCCGACCACGCGTGTTTTGGGGTAATCCGGCGGCGTAAAGACGAGCGGCGGCAGCGGGTCGCGCGACTTGCCGCGGCGGTAGTATGCTTCGGGTAGAGCTAAATCGCGGATGTCGGCAGGCAGCGATAGTTCCAGATGCGTGACCGGATCAAGCGATTCGCCGCGCATCAACGCTGCGGCGCGCTGCACAGCCTCAACCGTGCGCATATAGCCCGCGCAACGGCAAAAGACGCTGTTCAGGGCCTGGCGAATTTGAGGTTCTGTCGGGGCGGGATTTTTGTCCAGGAGCGCCTTGGTTACAATGATCTGCGCCGGCGTGCAAAAGCCGCATTGGATTGCACCTGTCTCGATAAATGATCTTTGGAGGGGATGCAGTCCTTCATTTCGGTTCAATCCTTCAAGGGTTGTGATCGCTGCCCCATGGGCGTCCGCGGCTTTGATTTTGCAACTGCGTACTGGTTTCCCATTGAGGAGCACAATGCAGACCCCACAAGTGCCATCGTCGCAGCCGTATTTGACGCTGAAGTAAGAGGCACGGCGAAGCGCAGCCAGCAGACTTTCATCTGTCCCGGCCGAAAGTGTCCGGCGGACGTCATTAATGGTGACGGGAATTTCAACCCGAGAAGCCTGCATGTTTTAATCCTTCCGATATGTGTGCAGGGTCAAGGATCATTTCGAGAATAGAGCTCCCGCATCCGAGCCAGTTCGCCTTTGGCAGATTGCCCCATCATCAGAAAGGTCTTTGGGAATTTGCCCTCTCCGCAAATCTTAAAGGAACCGAAGTCTTTGTGCCACGGCTCATCCGGCGCGTCGGGTTCCGATTCCCGCCAAACCTTTAGCTTATAGAGGTCCTCGACAGTTATTTGCCGTTCCTCCAAGCGGTCAAAGAGGTGCTGACGGAGAGCTGCCGGAAGATTGGTCCACTGGATCTTGGGCATCAGTCTCCAAAAGTCATGCGCGCCAGCTCTTCCTTAATCCGTTGCCGTCCGGCGGGATCAGCCGATTGCATAAGTTGATTAGCGAGAGCGAAAAACCGCTGTCTTTCGGCCTCTTTTGATTGGAGGCCAGCTTCGATCAGATCTACGAGAATTCTATTGGCGCTGGTTTTCCGGGTCTTCGCAATGGCGCGCACGTGTTTTGCAATGCGAAGTGGAAGGGATACGCTCTGACGAACCGATTTTTCTAATCTAGCCATAGTGGCATCTTACCTGGCTTTGCAGCAAAATGCACCAGAAACACCGTCGGCCGCGG
>Ga0315282_10000678_pt1 | contig 66888 bp, 70 predicted proteins | sample YL17G07_20_MG_FD_203693 | JGI IMG/M metagenome (GOLD analysis project Ga0315282, IMG submission 203693) | Sediment microbial communities from Yellowstone Lake, YNP, Wyoming, USA - YL17G07_20 | ecosystem: Environmental > Aquatic > Freshwater > Lake > Sediment | place: USA: Wyoming | collected...
GAGAAATCGTGGAGTCCTCCCCGATTTCTCCCACGCCGCCTGCCGCGGCGCGGCGTGCCTCACGGAGCAACCCGGGACGCGGTTCTTTCGCCACGAAGTAGTACTCGACGAGGCGACTACGGGAGGCTCTCTTCATGACATCCAGTCCCACGGCTCGGGCGCGCCCAACACGTACTGGTAGGAGCGGTGACCGCACCGCTTGCAGCGGTACGTGCCGACGATTCGACCGCGGCTCCCGGGTGTGGTTCCGATCCGCTCGGGCCGTCCGATTCGTCACGGGTCTGTCAGGGCCGCGATGATCGAGAAGACGATGGCAACGGCCACCCCTGCGAGGATCGCGACGTCTCTCGGCGCAGAGAAGAACCCGACCGTGGCCCCCGGACAGTCGTAGGGTCCCGTGTAGCCGGGAGGCGGGCACGGCGTCTGCACCGGTCCGGGCAAGAGAATCGCCACACCGATTCCGAGGATCACGCTGGCAAGCGCGAGCACGAGAGCAGCAGATCGTCTCCGGACCGTAGCCATCGCTCCTCCCCCAAGCATCCGATTGACACGCTCCAACAGCCACACTAACGTTTCGGACAAGATCCGGGGGGTAGAGTGAGAGCCGGAGCGCGGGCGCGTCGTGCGGTCTTCCCGCTGATGTTCCTGCTGGTGGGGTCGATCGTCCCTGCTCGACTCGCGTACGCGAACGACTGTGTCACGGTCACCGAGCAGGCCTATTGGATCCGATCGTCGGACTCGTCGGCGTTCGGCACGCAGAACACGATCCCCGTTAAGGATCGTGCCCTCGCCCTAGATTGCATGGTCGAGGCGGAGAACCACCACACCGCGAACATCCGCGACACGGCCTCCACGACGCAGGCGGAGGCGGGGTACGTGGAGATGTACGCGTCTGCGGGCTCCGGGCATGTGTGCCGCTTCTTCTGGGAGGTCGGCGTCGGGAGCGCGACGGTGGGCGACTTCTCGGACGGCCCTCAGGTCAGCTGCACCCTCGGCTCGACGGGGTTCCGCGTCGTGAACGTCGATGGGACGAACAAGTGGAAGTTCTACTACAACACGGGGAGTGGGTACACCCAGTTCGGGCCGAGCGGTGGGCAGGACGCGGGGTTCCACCGCGGCTACCCACGGGGCGAGTCCGGCCGACGCGGCGACCCCGGGACCTCCGCCGCCGATGACCAGTCCGGTCTGAAGTGGAAGGCTGTCCGGAGCTGCACGGGTAACTGCTGGACGAGCTCGTGGAGCACGAACGCCCTCGACAACGGCTGTATCCACGACTGGGTCTACAGTCGCGTGAGCGCGACCGAGTTCAAGATCGTCTCGGGAACCCACTCGTGCTAGGGAGACGATCCGGATGAGCAAGATCACCCGACCGACCGTGCTCGCGGCAATCATCTTGGCCAGTTGCGCTCGGGCCACGACGCCGGGCACGTCCAACGAGTTCCTTGCGAACGCGCCACCGGCGGCCAGCCCTAGCCCGACGGCGACTCCCGCCTTGTACGACCAGATGCAGATCGACTGGACGAACCCGATCCAGGGCGAAGCCGTCGCGTCGGTCGCAGCCGCGGCACCCTCGGTCGCCTTCACCGTGTACGAACCCCAAGGACTGCCGGCGCCATCCGCCGTGTTCCTAACGCCGGCGTCCATCTCCACCGGGGACCGCGCGATCGCGCTCGTCTACAGATCGACACCGTTCGGCTGGATCGACGTCGTCGAGCACGTCCCGCCGGAGACGGGGAAGGCGTATGAGGCGATGCACCAGGAACTCGTTGCCCTCAACGGAGGGCCGTACACGCACGGGTCCTTCCAGCTGGTTCCTCTCCCGGATGGGAGCCAGGCGTTGCTCACGGTGTCCGAGGACGGGAAGCACGCGACGGCGTTCTGGATGCGCGGCGACGCCGAACTCGTCCTCGAGGGGCCTGACCTGACGCCCGACCAGGCGATCAAGCTCCTGCCGACGATCTGAGCGGCCCAAATCGAACCCGGTTCTCAATAGGCTCGCCGTCCGCGCGCCCGCAGCGTCCGCACGCCTCGGCGTCCCGCCGCTGCGGGGACGGACGCCCCATATCGGGCACCGTCCACGGTGACGCTATGGTCCTCGCGCTCGACGCGTCGCCTCCCCCCGGAGGTACGTGGCTAGCTCGTCCGTCTCACGTCGAGGCGGGCGCGCTGCGCGAGAGCCCCGGGCAGGTCCCGCGTCCTGCCGGGGCCACGGCGTCGGGGTCCTCGGCTGCGTTCCTCGGCCTCCGTGCGGTCTGCGAGCCGATGCACGCATCGACCACCGTCACGACGGGCGGCGGACGGACCTTCCGGTCCAACCCTATCCCGGCGCAGGCGTACGCCGGGGCATGTGGTTCTTCGACGTCCGGCGAGGGGTCGTCGCCACGAGCGACGGCGGCCGCACGTGGACGACCAAGTACTCGGGCCCGCTCGTCGCCAACGCGTTGGTTGGGCGAGTCTCCCGGCACGAGCGAGCAGCAGCTGCTCCAGGTGCGCGTGCGTCCCCGGGGAGAGATCGTGGAGCTATCGGGGAGGGCTGGCGCTCAGGGTGGCGTGTTCGGTGGCTGCCTGATCGCTCGACGACCGCGACTCCCCTGTTGCCCGCACCTTCGTCCTCCTCAACCGACGGTTGTGACCGGGATCGAGCCCGTCATCGCTGCTCGCGCTTTCGGTATCCCTCCCGCAGAAGCTTCGCGTGACGACCGCTGAGACGGAGCACATGCCCATCTACCTGCGGACATTTCTTCGAGTACTGTCCAGTTGGGTGCACGCCTGCCGGGGGCACCCTTCAGGCGGTGGGCGCGGACGTCTGCACCGTGATCGCGACCTCCGGCGCCCGACGGATCGAGTTGTGCACCGTGCAGTGCTCGGCCACCGCGAGCAGACCGGCGCGCCGCCCCTCCGGGAACGCTTCAGGGACGATGATCCGCAACGCGACCTGCCCCACACGCGCCGGGCGGTCCTCGGCGAACGTGAAGTCACACTCGACCGCGAGCCCTTCCACGGGGATGTCGTGTCGGCGTAGGTAGTGCCCGGCGTAGTAGGCGACGCACGAGGCGAGGCTGGCCACGAAGATCTCTACGGGGCTCGGCCCCTCGTCTCCGCCGCCTTCGTCCAGCGGCTGATCGACCACGAGCTCGTGGCCGCGCACCGTGATGCGGAACCGCTCGCCCTGCTCGAGCTTCACCAGGATGTTGGTCATCTCGCCACCTCGTCGGAGTCTCTCACGCCAGGTTCCCTCTCGGCCCGGGAACACGCGAGCCCGAACGTCCTTGCACCGGATAGCCGTCCTCGGGGGTCCTGCATGGGCTGGTATGTTTCGCACCCGTATGGAGCTCGACGAGCTTCGCCGCGCGATCGCCGAGGGCATGCCGGCCACCCGGGCCGATCTCGAACGGCTCGTGCGGATCCCCTCGATCTCCTTCCCCCACTACGACCCGGCTCCGGTCCGTCGGAGCGCCGAGGCGACGGTGGAGATCATCGAGGCGGCCGGTTGCTCAGGCGTCCGCCTGATCGAGCTACCCGACGTCGACCACCCAGCTGTCTTCGGCGAGGTCCCAGCCCCGGAGGGCGCGCCGACGGTTCTGCTGTACGCCCACCACGACGTGCAGCCGGAGGGTCCTGTCGAGGAGTGGGACTCACCACCGTTCGAGCCGGTCGAGCGCGGGGGTCGCCTGTACGGCCGAGGCACGGCCGACGACAAGTGCGGGATCACGATCCACGCCGCGGTGCTGCGCGCGTGGGGTGGGCGGCCGCCGGTCGGCCTGAAGGTCATCGTCGAGGGCGAAGAGGAGTCGAGCACCGCGCACCTCCCGTTCCTGATAGAGGGGCACAGGGACATGCTGGACGCCGACGTGCTCTGCATCGCCGACGGCGGGAACTGGCGGACCGGCGCGCCGGCGCTCGAGACCTCGATCCGCGGCATCGTGGACTGCCGTGTGACCGTGCGCACCCTGGACCTCGCGGTGCACAGCGGCGTCTACGGCGGCCCGATCCCCGACGCGCTGTCCTCGCTGGCGCGCATCCTCGCCACGCTCCACGACGACGACGGCAACGTCGCCGTCGAGGGGCTCGCCACCCGCGAGTGGGAAGGGGTGCAGATCGCCGAGGACGACCTCCGCAGTGAGGCGTCGATCCGGCCGGGCGTACGGCTGATCGGCAGTGGGACGATCTCCGAGCGTCTGTGGGTCAAGCCCGCGGTGTCCATCCTCGGGATCGACGCGCCGCGCGTGCGAGAGGCGTCGAACCAGCTCGTACCGGTCGCGACGGCGAAGGTCAGCTTGCGACTCGCGTCCGGCGACGACCCGGAGAAGGCGCGCGACGCGCTCACCCGACATCTCGTCGAGCACGCGCCCTGGGGCGTCGAGGTCGACGTCGACGGGGGCGAGGTGGGGCACGGGATCGCGCTCCGGAGCGACGGGCCGGCGTTCGCCGCGATGAAGCGCTCGATGGAGACCGCGTACGGGCGCGCGGCCGTCGAGACCGCGAGCGGGGGCTCCGTGCCCCTCGTACCGGTGCTGGCGCGCACGTTCCCGGACGCCGAGATCCTGATCTACGGGGCGTCGGACGAGAAGAGCCAGTACCACTCGGTCAACGAGAGCGTGGACCTCGCCGACCTCGAGCGCGCGGCCTTCGCGGAGGCGCTCCTCCTGGTCGAGCTCGTCCGGGATCGGCCCCGCCGTCACGGCGTTCCCTGCTAACGTGACGACCATGGACATCGACCCGACACAGGCTCAGGAGGTGCAGCAGGTCCCGGGCGAGGGCCGGCCCGTCGCCCTCGAGAGCCAGGAGGCGATCACCCACCCGGCCAAGCTCCTGCGGATCGCGACCATGGTCCGCGAGCTGCTCGAGGAAACGCGCCAGGCGACGATCGACGAGCCGGGACGCGTCCTCCTCCGTCAGATCTACGAACGTTCGGTCGACGAGCTACGCGAGGTGCTCTCTCCCGAGCTCCAGGAGGAGCTCACGATGCTCGCACCTCCGATCAACGGCGTGCCGACCGAGTCCGAGATCCGGGTCGCCCAGGCGCAGTTGGTCGGCTGGCTCGAGGGCCTGTTCCACGGCATCCAAGCCGCGTTGTTCGCGCAGCAGGCGGCGGCAAGTGCGCAGTTCGAGGAGCTCCGGCGCCGTGGCCTTCCGTCGGGACCGCCTCAGCCGCAGCCGCCGGACAAGACCCCCGGCCAGTACCTCTAGCCCACCGCGGACCGGTCGGGTTCGGTCAACCCTCTGCGGCCGCGAGGCCCCTGGTGATCCGTCGGACGATCCGAGGGCCCTCGAAGATCAGCCCCGTGTAGACCTGCACGGTGGTCGCGCCCGCCTCGATGCAGGCGGTCGCGTCCTCGGCCGTGAAGATCCCACCGCAGGCGTTGATGGGCAGCGATCCGTCGGTTGCCTCGCGGACCTCTCGCACGATCCTCGGAGTGTCGGCGGAGAGCGCGCGACCCGACAGGCCGCCCCTGCCGACCGAGAGGTGGGCGTCGGCAACCGGCCGCGTGTTGGAGCACGTGAGACCGTCGGCGCCACCTTCCCGGGCGATCCGGGCCAGCGTCAGGACCACCTCGCGCTCCACGTCGGTGCGGAACGGCGGGAGCTTCACGAACAGCGGCTTCGAGCGCCGAGCGCCGAGTTCGCGAAGGAGCTCACTGAGGTGCGCCTCGTCGTCCCGGTCCCGCCCCCACGAGACGTTCGGGCAGCTCGCATTCAACTCGACCGCGTCCACGTGCGGTTCGAGCAGCTCGTGGACGGCGACGGCGTCGGCAGCGGCCTCGTCGGCGATGCTCGCGAACCGCGGCGCCGTGCGCCTCGAGCCGGCGAGGGTGCGGGCCGCCTCGTCCGCGCCGGGGTTCGGCAGGCCCATGGCGTTGACCACCGAGCCCTTCGCGCCGTACCGGACGACCCGCGGCCTCGGGTTCCCCTGTCGAGGCCGGCGGGTGATGGTGCCACCGACGACATAGCCGAACCCGATGCGCCCCAGGGCCTCCAGGTGCTCGCAGGTCTTGTCGAATCCCGCCGCGAGTCCCACCGGGTTGGCGAGCGGGATCCCGGCCAGGGTAACCCGCAGGCGCGGGTTCGTGTCGACGCCGCCGATCCATCCCCACGGCATCGGCAGAGCGAGCAGGCGGTGGGCGAGGCTATGCGCGGACTCCGCCTCGAGCGCGAAGAGGAGGGGGCGAGCGACCGCCCGGTACATGCCCATCCGGGTCACTATCCTAGCGGCGATGCCCGACGACCTTGCCGCGCGTTTGATCCAGGCTTCCGAGCTCCACGGCGACTTCGTGCTGTCCTCCGGGAAGCGCTCGAGCGTCTACTTCGACAAGTTCCGCTTCCTGACGGACCCGCCGCTGCTGGAGGAGGTCGCGAGGGCGGTGGCGAACCTCCTGCCCGCCGGTATCACCCACATCGCGGCGCCGGAGGGCGCCGCGATGTTGCTCGTCGCCGCCGTCGCCTTGGGGGCGAACCTCCCGATCGCGGTGGTGCGCAAGGAACCGAAGGCTTACGGCACGATGTCGCAGGTCGAGGGCCGCGCGCCGAGCGGCGCTCGGGTCGCGCTGATCGAAGATGTCTCCACGACCGGTCGCCAAGTGCTGAAGGCAGCCAAGATCCTCGAGGCTGAGGGCTGCCACATCGACGTCATCGTGCTTGCGATCGATCGCGGGGGCGCCGACCACCTGAGGGAGGCCGGCTACCGGGTGGAGTCGGTCGCGCAGGTCCGCCCGCGGGGCTAGGAGAGCTGGGGCGAGGCCGGGGCCGAAGCCCCGAAGTGCTCCGGAAGCTCGCACCGCCACACCTGCAGGCGCCACAGCAGTCGGCTGCCGCGCGCCTGGAGGTTGAGTATGCCCTCTCTCATCATCTGCGCGACCGCTTTCGACTTCGCCACCACGTCGGGTAGCGGGAACTCACGCTGGACGAGCGACTGGAGGTTGGTCGCCCCGAAGATCCTCCGGGCGACCTCGAGGATGCGGTTCTCGGCCTGGATCGTTCCGGTCGGCAGATAGAGCCGTCCCCCGGGCGCGAGGCAGTCGTTCGCCCTGATGCTCTCAAGCATCGCCGCCGGTAGCTCAGCACCGGTGGGCCCACCGGCGTGCCCGTCCGGGAACCAGCCAGCGAGTCTGCCGATCTCGTCGGGGATGCCCGAGACGTCACCGATGATGACCGTGGCCTTCTCGCCCCGGACCGGCTCGAGCAGGTCGCCGACGCGGAACTCCACCCGGTCCTCGAGGCTCAGCAGCTCCGCGTTGTCCTTCGCGATCTCGACCGCCTGCTCCGACAGATCGCAGCCGATCACATGCTTGGCGCCGAGGCGCGCCGACACGAACGAGAGCACCCCGCAGCCGCACCCCACGTCGATGACGACGTCGTCCGGTCCGATCTCGAGCGCGTCGGCGATCGCTCGGCTGGTGTGCGTGGGGTGGAAGACACCCTCACCGAGCGAGACCGTGAAGGGGCCGGTGCGGCCCTTCCACTCCAGCTCCTGGGCGGTGCCTGCGCTCATGACGCTCACATCCTGCTGTTCTGCGGCCGGGTCAGTCAAGCCTGCGAACCATCAATGCTCCCAGATTCAGACCCTCGGTGCTCGGTGGGCTGCGTTTTCACCCGGAGTGAGCTCTCCCCGTTCGATCCGATCGGCGTCGGCCCCCGCGGCAGCTGCCACCGCCCGCGCATCGATCCCGAGGTGCACCCCCGGTTGCTCGGAGAGGCGCGAGGCGGCCCGTCGCAGCAGCCATGTGGCCCCGCGGGCGTTCCCCCTGAGCAGGTGGACGTACGCGGCCCCGAGCTGCGACAAGCCCTTGAAGAAGTCGACATCGACTGTGTTCCGAGTCTGTTGCCGGGTTTGCTTCCAGGCGGTCTCCCAGGCCTCGTGAGCCTGGAAGAACCGCCCGGCGTTGAAGTGCTCGCACCCGAGCCGATGATTCTCCGCGAGCGGTAGCGCATCATGGTCCTCGAGGACGAGTGTGTTCGGCGTGCCCCAAGGCTGCGGCCGCCCCAGATGGTCCCGTGGCCGCCCGGATCTGTCACGCGCCTCGACACCCTTCCCGATCTTCCCTCGGACTTCATCCGGCACGCAGACCATCGTAGCGGCGATGCGCTGGAAAGCCCTCGAGACCGCGGATACGCTGCTTCGGATGGATCCTGCAGAGCCCGCGACGCACCGTTCCACGTCACCGGCCGCGGACGGCCCGCTGGACGCTGAGGCCGGCCGCGATCCGTCGCGGATGCCGCCGTGGATCCCGCGCGTGATCCTGCTCGCCATCCTCGCCTTCTTCGCGGCGATTGCCGCGCTTTCTCTCTTCCGCAAGCTGCGCGACATCATCCTTTGGCTGATCACCGCGCTCTTCCTGTCGTTCGCGCTCGAGCCGGCCGTGAACTGGCTCACGAAACGCGGATGGCGGCGCGGGCGGGCGACCGCGCTCGTCCTTTTCGGTCTCGCGTTCCTCGGCATCGTGCTCGTGGCCGCGATGGTCCCGCTGGTCATCAACCAGATACATCAGCTGATCACGAAGGTCCCAGACTGGCTCGACCGAGCGAGCGTCTACACGGACCGCTGGTTCGGCATCAAGCTCACCAGCCAGAAGATCACCGATAGCATCACGAACGCGGGGAAGGATGTCGGCCGGGTCGCATCCAACGTCGCGATCGTCGGCGCGTTCATCCTCGGCCTGCTGTTCCAGGTGCTCACGATCGGCCTCTTCACCTTCTACCTGGTCGCCGACGCTCCACGCGTGCGCCGCGCTGTGTGCTCGGTCCTGCCACAGCGCAGGCAGCGGGAGGTCCTGGACGCCTGGGAGATCGCCGTCGACAAGACCGGCGGCTACCTCTACTCGCGGCTGCTCCTTGCTGCGATCTCGGCCGCGATGTCGTTCATCGGGCTCACGATCCTCGGCGTGCCGTTCGCGCTGCCGCTCGCACTGTGGCTCGGGCTCGTGTCGCAGTTCATCCCGGTCATCGGCACGTACATCGCGGCGGCCGTGCCGCTGCTGGTCGCGCTGCTCGAAAACCCGTGGTCGGCTCTGATCTTCCTGATCTACGTGATCGTCTACCAGCAGATCGAGAATTACCTGCTCAGCCCCCGGATCACCGCGAGGACCATGCAGCTCCACCCCGCGGTCGCTTTCTTCGCGGCGCTAGCCGGCGGCACGATGTCGGGCCCGCTCGGTGCCTTCATGGCGCTGCCGGCCGCGGCGGTCATCCAGGCCACGATCTCCACCTACCTCACGCGACACGAGGTCCTCGAGACCGAGCTCACGCACGACGCCGACCCGAAGCAGAGACAGAGCGGGAAGGCACGGCCGGGGAAGCCGGGCGCTGCGGGGCGGTTCCTACCCAGGTTCCGACGAGCACGGACTCCCTCGTAGCGAGCGGGTTCCTAGCTGAGTCCGCGGGCGTCCTGCTTGAGGGCGAGGTCTATCCCCGCCGCCGACGCGAGCATGACCATCCGCAGTGTGGGCGACACCGTTCCGCCGATCTCGAGGAGGTAGTCGTCGGCGGTGGTGAACAGGTTCTTCGCGAGTCCCTCCCACGTCTTCGTGATGCGACCCACCTCGTTCCCGGTCAGGTCCTGGATCGAGAAGTTCCAGGCCCGCCAGTTCTCGGCCCGGATCGCGCCGATCGACTGACCGCCCGCGTCCTCGAGGCCGAAGTGGATCTTGCCCACCATGTTCTCCTGCACGATCTTGCCCACCTGGTTCCCGGCGCCGTCCTTCACCAACACCGTCGACTTGAAGACCTTGCGGGGCCGTGTGAGCTCGACGACCTTCGTCCCGCTCGCGTCGTAGACGGACAGCGTGTGCGTCATGAACTGGTCGAGCGAGCTCACGAACCGCGCCAACTTCTTCAGCTGGGACTGGCCTTCTTGGCGGATCCGACCGACCTCGTTCCCCTGCTCGTCGCGGATCGCGAAGTCGATGTCCATCTCGATGATCTTCGCCTTCTGGTTGAAGATCAGACGGTCGTGGCTAAGCAGATCTGACATCGCGCTCCCTCCTGTGACCTCCGCAACCGTAGGGTAGCCGACGTGTCGTAGGCTGTCCCGCGTGCGGAAAGGACTGTCGCCCGAGGACCGGCGAACGAAGCAACACGTATCGCTGCTGTCCTCGACCGTGCTGCGCCTGCACATCCGGCGGGTGCCGATCGTTCCTCACGCCGGCCCGACCACCGGCGAGCAGCGCGCGAGCGGCGGCAAGTCGGGCGCGATCCGGGCAGCCATCTTCGGAGCGAACGACGGCCTCGTCTCGAACCTCTCGCTCATCATGGGCGTCGCCGGTGCCGGGGCGCGTGGCAGGTCTAGCCCCATTAGGGTGCCGGGGTTCCCAAGTTTGTATGCTCGGATGTCGGTTCTCGCTGGAATTGACATCGCGAGGTCACACCGAGGACGTACGGCGTCCGGTACAGGGCGGGCTCAGGCTGAACCAGTGCTGTCGGCGCTCGGCTCGCCGAGGCTCTGGTAAGCCCACACCGCGAGGCTGATCAGGATCGCCACGCCTGCACCAACGGTGATGATCCACGCCACGGAGCCGACGCGCGCAATCCACAGGTTGAAGTCGATGGGCCCCCGAGCACGATTCGCAAGCTCAACGGGGAATCCAGCACGGAAGTAGATCTCGACCAAGACGTAGGCGAGCAGGGCCACGAAGAAGACGGTCCGATACCAGCGAACCCATCGTTCACCGTCCACTGGTCCCTCCCCTCAGCGTCGTCATTTGGCGACTCTACTCCATCGGCGATGTCGGTTCTGGACGGAAGCGACATCGCCTTTGCAGATGGCGCAGCGACATCGGCGACCCCCGCCGCATCGCGTGGCTGCGTGCGCCGGTGTGGAGAACAAGGTCATCATCCTGGCCGGCGTCGCCGGACTGCTCGCGGGCGCGTTCGCGATGGCGGCCGGTGAATGCATCTCGATGCGGGTCCAGCGCGAAGTGTTCGAGCGGCTGATCCACCTCGAGGCGCACGAGATCGGCACCGACCCCGACTACGAGCGCGCCGAGCTGACCGACCTCTACATCAAGAAGGGGATCTCCCCAGACCTCGCCGCGCGCCTCGCGGAAGAGCTGATGAGTGACCCGGCGGTCGCACTCGAGACCCACGCGCGCGAGGAGCTCGGACTCGATCCGACGGAGGGCCTCGGTTCACCGTGGGCGGCGTCCGGGTCGTCTTTCGCCACCTTCTCGGTCGGCGCGTTCATCCCGCTCGTCTCGTTCACGTTCCTGTCGGGGAACCCGGCGGTCATCGTCTCCGCGGTCCTATCTCTGGCCAGCCTCTTCGCGATCGGTGCCGGGATAACGTTCCTCACGGGCCGGAAGCGCTACGTATCGGGTCTCCGGATGATGGCGATCGGCGCAGCGGCCGCGGCGATCGTCTACGGCGTCGGAAGGTTCCCGGGCGCGACCACCGGGCTCTGATAGCTCTCGAGCCGCTCACTCCTCGCTCGGCTCCCCGCCGCTCTCGATCAGCTCCTCGAGGGCACCGCGCAGCACCTCGTGCCGGCGATCGCCGAGCTCCCGGCGAACCGTCGCCTCGATGGCTGCCACGGTGCGCCGCGCCTCCGCCACGTACCGCCTCCCGCGGGCCGTGAGCCGGATGATCTTGGCCCGCGCGTCCTCCGGGTCGGGCACCCGCCGCACGTACCCGCGGTCCTGGAGGTCATCGACGACCAGCATCATCCCCTGCTTCGTCATGTGGGCCCGGCGTGCCAGATCCGTCAGGCGCGTGCCGGAGCGCCGGTCGATGTGCATGATCAAGGCCGCGTGCCCCGGACGCGCGTCCGGGTACCCGCGCTCTTCGAGCATCGCGACGAACTCGGCGCCCAGCGCGCGCTGGGCCTCGAGCAGCAGCCGGGCGAGGTCACGTTCCGCCACGCCATCCATGCTGCGCCAACCGTCGGTCAGCGGTCAATCCCATCGACCTCGGGCATCGGTTGCACCGCTCATGGCCTCGAGAACCACGGCGATCGAGATCGATCGGCTCGCGGTGGAGAGCATGCCGGAGCTGACCGTGTGACGGCCGAACCCACGCGGCTTCCGAACCCACGCAGCTAAGGGACTAGGCAAGGGTCATGTTCGCGGCCAGCGGCTGGCACCTGTGTGCGACCGAACTCACGCTCTTCGGGAGGATCGCGCTCGCGGCGCTGATCGGCTACGCGATCGGGTTCGAGCGCGAGTACCGGGGGAAACCGGCCGGGGAGCGGACCTTCGCTTTGCTGTCGCTAGGCTCGGCGGCATTCACCGCCTTGGGCGTCGAGTACTTCCCGGCCTCTGCCGAGAAGGTCATCGCGGGTGTCGCCACGGGCGTCGGGCTCATCGGTGCCGGCCTGATCTTCCGCGAGATGGCTCCCGGCGCCGGCAGGGTTGCCGGCCTCACCACTGCGGCGTCGTGCTGGGCGGCGGCGGCGATCGGCGTCCTCGCGGGAGCCGGGATCTACTGGACGTCGATCTTCGGCGCCCTGCTCGTGTTGTTCATCCTCGAGTTCAACCGGCTGCCGTTGTTCCGCCGGTTCGAGGGCCGAGGGATCGGGGAGCAGATCGCCGGCCGGGACCGGCAAGGGTCCTCCGAGTAGGAGGGCAAGAGCGCGGCGCCGTCGACCGCGGTGATCCCGAGCCGATCTCAGGCCTCACACGAGGCTCGACGGGCACACGTGATTCACCGAGCAGTCTCCGCACTTCGGTTTGCGTGCCTGGCAGATCGCCCGTCCGTGATCGATCAGCAGGTACGTGAAGTCGAACCACCTCTTCCTCGGGACCAGCCGCATCAGGTCTCGCTCGATCCGTTCGGGGTCGGTCTGCTCGCTCAGGCCGAGCCGGTTGGCCAGACGCCGCACGTGCGTGTCGACGGCGATGCCCTCGACCTTCCCGAACGCGTTGCCGAGGACGACGTTCGCGGTCTTGCGGGCAACACCGGGTAGGGTCGTCAGGTCCTCCATCGTGTCGGGGACCTTTCCCCCGTAGACGTGAACGACCCGCGCGCAGGCGCCGCGGATCGACCTCGCCTTCTGGTTGAAGAACCCGGTGGGCCTGATGTCGTCCGCGAGCTCGGCCTCCGGTACTTGCAGGTAGTCCTGCGGTTCCCGGTACTTCTCGAAGAGCGTCTCGGTGACCGCGTTCACACGCTCGTCGGTGCACTGCGCCGACAGGATCGTCGCGACGAGCATCTCGAGGGGTGTCGAGAACCTCAGCGCGACGCGCGCGTCCGCATAGGCCTCCGACAACAGCCGGATGATCTCCGGCACGCGCTCCTCGGCCGGGCTCGCACGGTTGAGCTTTCTCCTCACCGACACGCGTGAACCCTACTCACCCCTGAAGCCCCACGCGACGCCGATACCGCCCGGGCGGCGGCCGGGTGGTCAGATACGCGGCTTGGTCAGACGCTTGCCCCGGTAGGTGGGAAAGACGACCTCCGCGTGCCGCCAGCAGAACTCGCCGGCGTTGTACACGGAAAGCTTGGTATCGCAACCCTTCTGCGCACAGATGCGTCCTTCGGCCCCCTCCACCCGGGACGGCGACGGCAGGCGGCCGGGACGGGTTCCCTTCATGATCCGGGGCCTCCTTCGCCGGGTATTCGACACAGGGGGGTAAGGGGTTCGCGGGAGCCCAGCCGGGCCGCCTCGCGGCGGTCCACTCGGGTCCCTCAGGCGGCGACTGTCACATGCCGCAGCACGGTGCGAAGATGGAGCCATGCCGAACGGGAGGGACAAGCGCGGTCGCCGGCCCGGCCTCGACCTGGGCGGGGGTGGGGGTCCCGGCGAAGGGCCGCGGCGGATAGGCAGCTCGCCCTGGGTGTGGGTGGTCGGGTTCCTGGTCGTCCTGGTCCTGTTCAACTACTTCGCCGCACCGCGACCGACCACGATCGACTACTCGGCGTTCCAGGACAAGGTCAACGCGGGCGAGATCACGGGCACGGTGCAGATCTCGGCGACCACCGTCAGCGGGACCTTCAAGCAAGGCACTCAGACAGTCGACTTCACAGCGACGCTCCCGCCGATGCTCCAGGGAACCTCGCAGCTCACCACGCTGCTGGACGCGAAGGGGGTCCAGTACACGGGCGTCCAGGCGAACCCCCTGACGAGCTTCCTGATCGGTTGGGTCGTGCCGCTCCTGCTCTTCGGCCTGCTCTGGTTCTTCCTGATCCGGCGGATGAGCGGCGCGGGGGCCTCGGCGGCGCTCAACCTCGGCCGGAACAAGGTCAAGATCTACGACCGCAAGGAGATGAAGACGACCTTCGGGGACGTCGCGGGGCTGGACGAGGCCGTCGAGGAACTCCGCGAGATCGTCGACTTCCTCAAGCACCCGAAGAAGTACCAGCGGCTGGGCGGCCGGATCCCGAAGGGCGTGCTGCTGCTCGGGCCGCCGGGCTGCGGCAAGACGCTCCTCGCCCGGGCCGTCGCCGGCGAGGCGAACGTGCCGTTCTTCTTCATGTCCGGCTCAGAGTTCGTCGAGATGTTCGTCGGCCTCGGCGCCGCCCGCGTGCGCGAGCTGTTCCAGCAGGCGAAGGAGAAGGCGCCGGCGCTGGTGTTCCTCGACGAGATCGACACCATCGGCAAGGGTCGTATGGGTGCGATGGGCGCGGGGTTCGGCGCGCACGACGAGCGTGAGCAGACGCTGAACCAGCTATTGGTCGAGATGGACGGGTTCGACTCGTCGAAGGGCGTGATCATCATGGCCGCGACGAACCGGCCGGACGTCCTGGATCCGGCGCTGATCCGGCCGGGGCGGTTCGACCGGCAGGTCGTCGTCGACCGGCCCGACCTCCGCGGCCGCGATGCGATCCTTCGCATCCACGCGCGCGGGGTCGCCCTGGATCCGGTGGTCGACATGCGGGTCATCGCGGCACGGACGCCGGGTTTCACCGGCGCTGATCTCGCGAACATCGTGAACGAGGCCGCACTGCTCGCCGCGCGCCGCGAGAAGAACGCGGTCGGTATGGCGGAGCTCGAGGAGGCGATCGACCGCGGGGTGGCCGGCCTCGAGCGCAAGAGCCGAGTGATGTCCGAGAAGGAGCGAGAGATCGTCGCGACGCATGAGATGGGGCACGCGCTCGTCGCTCTCACCGCGCCGACCGCCGACCCCGTACACCGCGTATCAATCATCCCGCGCGGCGCTGCGGCGCTCGGCATGACGATGCAGCGGCCGCTCGAGGATCGCTACCTGCTGACGGAGCCGGAGCTGGAGGACCGGCTCGCCGTGCTGCTCGGCGGCCGCTCGGCTGAGGAGATCTGCTTCGAGCAGATCTCGACCGGCGCGCAGAACGACCTCGAGCGCGCCACTGAGATAGCCCGTGCGATGGTCACCGAGTACGGCATGAGCGACAAGGTCGGGCCCTTGTCGTTCGGCAACGACGGCTTCCGCAGTGCCGAGGCCCGGATGCTGTTCCCGGGTGCGGCGTCCGAGATATCGGACGCGCTCTCGCAGGTCGTCGATGAGGAAGTCTCACGCCTGGTGAACGAGGCACACGGCCGGGCTCACAAGGTCCTCCTCGAGCACAAGGAGTTCCTCGACAGGATGTCCGCCCTGCTGATGGCGACCGAGGTCGTCGACGGCAAGGACCTCAGGGGGTACTTCGATGGGGCCCAGCCGATCCCGACGAGCGATGAGCTCGAGAAGATCGCCGCCGAGCACGGCCGCAGGCATGAGGAGCCGAAGCCGCAGGACGGGCCGGATGTCGTCGTCTCAGACGAGCCGGCCGTGCCGCCGATGCCGGACATCTAGGACCCGGCTCCTCTCCCCGAGACGGTCAGGTCGAACCTCCCGCGGAACCGATCGAGGAACCGGTAGTAGTTCCGCTTCGACCACTTCGCCCGCTCATCGGGCGGCGTATCGGACCACATACGGTGTTCGTGCCGGGCCACGGGCAGCTCCACGACCACGGTGCGCAGACCGGCGTCCTTCACGCGGAACGACCACTCGATGTCGGCGCTGCGGTACCACTTGAACTTCTCGTCGAACATGCCAACCTCGTGCAACACGTCGCGCCGGAACGCCATCAGGTAGCCTTCGATCGCGTCGACCTCCGGCCCTTCGGACACCTCGAAGTTGCGGAGATCCTCGGTCACGATGCCGAACGGGCCGCAGACGCCGATGGTCTCGTCCTCCAGCGCGGTCATGAGTGGACCGAACACGTCGCCGGTCGGCTCGACGGAGGCATCCACGGCGAGCACGACGTGTCCGCGTGAGCGCTTCAGGCCGGCGTTGCGGGCAACCGCCCAGCCGGTTCCCTCGGCGAGCGGCACGATCTCTACGCCCTCACCGAAGGAGGCCGGATCGGCGCCGGTGACGTCTGCGACGAAGTACTGCGCCTCGCGGGCGGCCTCGTTCGCGCGGAACCCGGCGAGCGCCCTCGCGATGTCCTCCGGCCAGCCCTCGCAGACCCAGTGGACGCTCACATCGGCGGTCGGCGGCTCGCCGAGGACCGAGCCGACCTCCTCGGGTCGTAGGCGTCTCGGGCCCTTGGGCCCGGGCGGTGTGACGGGCTCCAGGATCGGCCCTTGCGACGAGTCGATCACCCTGAAGCCGAGTTCGGCGATCCGGTCGCGCAGCGCGTCGGCCGCGACGAAATCCTTCTCCTCGCGCTTCGCATCACGCTCGGCGGCGAGCCGGCGGACCTCCTCGGGGACGTCGCTCACGTGCGATGCCTCCGGATGAAGTCGAGCACGACCGCGTCGGCGCGGTCGGCCTGTTCCGAGTGGTACACGTGGCCGGCCCCTTCCAGCAACACGAGTTCCGCGCCGGGGATCCGCGAGGCGAGGACCCGGGCGTTCTCGGGGTCCACCATCAGATCGTCGGTGCCGTGCAGAACGAGCGTCGGCGCCGCGATCGCCGGCAGCCGCTCGTAGGGATCGAAGCCCCGCATCGCCTCCCACTGCCGACGTCCGGCGTGTGGCTGCTGGGAGTTCTCGGAGCCCATGCGCAGGTCCTCGGCGACGTGCTCCGGGTGCTCCTTCGCGAACCGCGGCGAGTACAGCTGCAGCCACGGCTCACCCTTCGGGATCTTCGCACGTGAGGGGACGATATGCGTGTGGCCTGCGTGCGTGCAGGCGAGCACGAGGGTGCGCACCCGCTCCGGTTGCGCGAGCACGAGCTCCTGCGCCACCATCCCCCCGAACGATTGCCCGTACACATGCGCCCGCTCGATCCTAAGGTCGTCGAGCAGGGCGATCGTGTCGTCGACGAACGTGGCCATCGTCATCGGCTCGTCGGACGCGAGCGACCTCCCGTTCCCGCGGAAGTCGTACGCGACGACGAACAGCTCGGCAGCGAGGTGCGGGATGTTCCGGCGCCAGCCAGCGATGTCGCCGCCCATCCCCTCGAGCAACACGAGCGGCTCGTGGCTCGGCTCGCCGTGGACCTCGTGATAGAGGCAGCAGCCGTCGGGGCGGGCCAGCCAGCCCACGGCGGCCGCCGGCTCGCTAGACGGGCTCCTTCGAAACCGCCCGCAGGCGTCCCGCAACCGACTCGAGGACCCTGAGCGCGATCGACGGATGCTCGGTGAGCAGGCCGCGGAACACCCACCCGGTGATGCCGGCGAGCTGGACGTCGCTCGTCGCGGTGACCGTGGCCGTCCGCGGACCGCGATCGAGCAGCGCGACCTCGCCGAAGAAGTCGCCGGGGCCGAGCTTCGCCTTCGCCTTCCCCCCGATCGTCACCTTGCACGTACCGTCGAGGATCAGGAACAGACCGACGCCGTTCTCCCCTTCCCTCGCGATGACGGCCCCCTTCGCGCGTGGCACCTCCTTGGCCGCTTTGGCGATGATCGCGAGCTCACGCTTGGAACAGCCTGCGAAGATCGGAACCTTGCCGAGCCGCGTCGCGACGTTGATCTGTGCCACCTGATCGAACCTCCTCTTACGGTCGCCCTCTCGAGCGGGACCTCCTCCTCAGAGCGGCCCGATCCTACCCTGATCCGTCGCTCCGGCGCGAGACGATCCGCATCGGTAGGATGTCTGCCGTGAGCGAAGGGCGCAGGTACGCGGCGATGATCGTGCTGTTCCTGGTGGGGTTCGGCATGATCGCGCTCGCGAGCGCGCTCGACGTCTACTGGCCGCTGTTCCTGACCCCGTTCCCCTACGCCGTGATCCCGTGGATGATCGCCCGCACGCAGGCCGGCCGCCCCTCGCTCTCGTCACAGGCAGAAGTAGCTCAGAGCAGCGCGTCCTCGTAACGGTACGGAGCCAGCACCCTCAAGCCATCGCGGGTGACGAGCACCTCGTCTCCGAGCTTGACCCCGTCGTGGCCACCGACCTCACCGCAGTAGAGCTCCACGACGAGGGCCATGCCCTCTAGGATCACGCGGTTGGGGTTCGGTTGCGGATCGACGGGATGCGCGACGCTCGGGCTCTCCTCCTCCAGCCCGATGCCGTGGATCATGCACTCGTACCGCTGCGGCAGGTACCTGTCGGGGATCCTCGGCGCGAGTTCGGCAAGCTCCGCGCAAGTCACGCCGGGCCTGATCACATCGCGCATCGCGAGCAGCCAGTCGTGCGCGGCCCGATACGCATCGCGCTGTGCCGGCGTCGGTCGCGCGTCCCCGCAGATGAGCGTCCGTGACACGCAGAAGAAGTAGCCCTCGATGCCGACCGCGTCGGTGTCGACGTAGACGAGATCTCCCCGCTGAATCGCGCGGCCGGTCGCCTCGGCCCGCCAAGGGTTGGTGTTCGGGCCGGAGCAAACGGTGTTCGTCGCCAGGTGTTCGCCTCCGCTGCGAAGCAACGTGCCGGCGAGAACGGCCAGCAGGTCTCGCTCTCGAACGCCGGGGGCGATCGCGGCCTCGAACGCCTCGAGCATCTCCACGACGATCCGTCCGTTCGCCTCTAACAGCGCGATCTCCTCGGCGGTCTTCACCTCACGGGCCTCGGTCGTGACCGGCGCCGAATCGATCAGATGGATCCCCTCGCGCTGGAGTGCGATGAATCCCGGCGTGCCGAGCCTATCCACTGCGAGGAGCGCTCTCGGATCGACGCCCAACTTACTGAGAGCGGTCGCGAGCTCCTTCGCGAAGACGGCAGCGTGCGTCTCGGCGTCGTCGACGAACTCCCACGGATGCATCGGCCGCACGTCCGCCTCGATGCCCTGGAACAGATGCATGGAGTTCCCGTGCATGAAGACGACCGGCCGTCCCTCCGCGGGAACGACCGCACAGTTGATGAACGTCGTGTTGCTCCAGATCGGCATGGCGGACACGCCGGTCGCGTACCGGACGTTGGGTTCGTTGAAGAGCAGACAGGACTCGACGCCGTGAGCGCGCATCGAGGCCTGCAGCCGCGCCAGCCGACCGGTTCGCAGACGCTCGAGGGCTACCCCACTCGAGGTGGATCCTTCCACGAGGAACCTCCCCTCACGAGAACATCGTGACCTTATCCGGCAACCCACCGAAGAGATCTACTGCAGCCTCCGTGGCGTTGTCGTCTCCCAGTGTCGGGAACGCACCAGATCGTCATCCTCGTGAACGTCGAGATCGAGGCCGAACCGGTGGGTTGCGCTGTCACTTCTGAGCGTCAGGCGGGCCTGTGTCCGGGCGGTAACTGGCCTGCGCCTTCTTCGTCGCGGGGAGAGGATTTGAACCTCTGACCTCTGGGTTATGAGCCCAGCGAGCTACCGGACTGCTCCACCCCGCAGGTCGATGATAGCGGTGTGCTACAGCCCTGCCAACGGAGCCACCCACCCACGGACCCCTTCGAGACCCGGCTTCGGCGGGGGGAACCCACCTCCGCCCGTGAGCCGTCGAAGCAGAACCAGGCAAGGAGGACCAGAGATGAAAGCTCGGATCATGTGGGGTGCCGCGGCGGCGATCCTGATCGCCGTGGCGCTCGTGCTCACGTTCATCGTGTTCCACGGTGAGAGCAACGCCTCGAAGTCCGTGAACCTAACGGTGAAGGACGACGGACGGACCGTGCAGGTCCACGCCGGGGACACGCTGGTCGTGACCCTCGACTCGAACGCCTCGACCGGCTTCCGCTGGGTGCTGACGGGCAAACCGGATCCGCAGGTCGCAACGCTCGCCGGCTCCAAGTACATCGCGCCCGAAACGACCCTCATCGGCGCAGGCGGTCAGGAAGTATGGCGCTTCAGTACCATCGGTGATGGATCGACGGACCTCCAGCTCACCTACGAGCGCTCGACCGGCGAGACCGCCGGCCAGCCGTTCGGCATCACCATCGAGGTCACACCGGCCGGCTAGTGCTGTTCCTGCGCGGCGGTAGCGCCGCGCGCCTTCTCGATCTCGCGCCGGCGGAGCTCGACCCGACGGATCTTGCCCGAGACCGTCTTCGGCAGCTCGGCCACGAACTCGATCTCGCGCGGGTACTTGTAGGGGGCGGTGACGCGTTTCACGTGGTTCTGGATGTCGCGCGCGAGTTCGGGCGAGGCCTCGTACCCGGGTCTGAGCGCGACGAACGCCTTCACGATCTCGCCGCGGAGCGGGTCGGGCTTGCCCACCACCGCAGCCTCGGCGACGGAGCGATGCTCGACGATCGCCGACTCGACCTCGAACGGTCCGATGCGGTACGCGGACGAGGTGATGACGTCGTCGGCACGACCCACGAACCAGAGGTAGCCGTCCTCATCGGTCCACGCGAGGTCACCCGTGTAGTACCAGTCGCCGCGGAAGCTCGCCGCCGTCGCCTCCGGGTCGCGCCAGTACTCCTTGAACAGCCCGACCGGGCGATCGGGCTTCGTGTGCACCGCGATGTGACCGATCTCCCCCGGGGCGAGAGCGCTGCCGTCCTCGTCGACCACTGCCACATCGAACCCCGGCGTCGGCTTGCCCATAGAGCCCTCGCGCACAGGCATGCACCGGTAGTTCGCCACGATGTTGACGGTCTCGGTCTGCCCGTACCCGTCGTAGACCGTGTGCCCGGTGGCGTCCCGCCAGACCTTGATCACCTCGGGATCCAGCGGCTCGCCCGCCGACACCACGTGACGCAAGCGACCGAAGTGGTGGCCCGCGAGGTCCATCAGGACCACCGCACGGAAGAGGGTCGGCGGGGCGCAGAACGTCGTCACCCCGTGCTCGCCGATCAGTCGCAACATGCGGTCGAAGTCGGGCTTGCCCTGGACGTCCCACAGGAACACGGCCGCGCCGAGCCGCCACTGCCCGAAGAGCTTGCCCCAAGCGGCCTTCGCCCATCCTGTGTCGGAGAACGTCCAGTGGAGGTCGGTCGGCTTCAGGTCCTGCCAGAACCGAGCCGTGACCTCGTGGCCGATGCCGTAGGAGGCCTGCGTGTGCAGCACCATCTTCGGGTAGCCGGTCGTGCCGGACGTGAAGTACACGAGCATGGGGTCGTCGGCGGCCGTGGGGACGGGGTCCGGCGCAGCGTCGCTCGCTGCCTCCACGCCCTCCTCCCACGAGGACCACTTGCCGTCCGGCCGCTCGCCGACGCCCACGCACACGGAGAGAGACGGGCATCGCTCGCGCACCTCGTCGACCTTCGCGGCGCCTTCGAGATCGGTGATCGCTGCGACGGCCTCCGCCTTCCCGATGCGGTACTCGATGTCGCGCCCGGTGAGGAGCTGCGTTCCCGGCATCGGAACCGCACCGAGCTTGATGCAACCCAGCAGCGCGAGGTGCCACTGTGGGATCCGTGGCAGCATCACGAACACGCGGTCGCCGCGGCCGACCCCCTGCGCCGCGAGGAAGTTCGCGACGCGGTTCGACGAGAGTGACACGTCGGCGAAGGAGTACCGGCGCACCGTCGACTCCGACGCGTCAACCGAGTAGAGCGCGAGCTTGCGCGGCTCTCGTGCGGCCCACGCGTCGACGACGTCCCGCGCGTAGTTGAAGCGTTCGGGGACCTCGAGATGGAACGTCCGCCGGGTCTCCTCGTAGGCGGTCATGTTCGGCGCTGCGTCCACACAGCCCTCCTTCGACGCCCGGCGCGGGGAAACGTGGAGCGGCTCGACGCGCCCGTTCCTCAAGCCGAGGGGCTCGGCGCCATTGAGCTCGTCGGTGACGTCCTGGGCGCCGGTGACGCGCCGGCCTGCTTCGCGAGCCGACTCGCCTCGTCGACGGCCGCCTGCGCGGCATTCACCTCGATCTGGTAGGTCGCGAGGTCACCCGCCTTCAGCGCCGTCTGGGCCGCCGCGAAGTGGTCGGCCGCTTGCTGCAAGAGCGCGGCGATCTGTTGCTCGACGGTCCCTCCGGGCGGGCCGCCTCCGCCGCCGGGCGGGCCGACCTGGCCGGACAGCGAGTCGGTGATCGCGGTTTGGAGGTCGTACCCGACCCCGACCTTCCCTCCGTTCACGACGACCACGCGCTTCAGCTCCGGGATCGCGCTCGTCTGCTTGGAGCGCACGTACACCGGCTCCACGTACAACAGTCCGGTGTCGATCGGGATCACGAGGAAGTCGCCGAACAGGACTTGCGAGCCACCCTGGCCGAGCAGCGTCCGCTCTTGCGAGAACCGAGCATCCTGGTTGATCCGCGAGAAGACCTGGGCGGGACCATCGACCACGCTCGTGCCGGCCGTGAACTCGTAGCTCAAGATCTTCCCATAGTCCGTGCCCGGGTCGCAGTTCGCTGCCATCCAGGCGACCATGTTCTGCCGCCCCTGCGGCGTGAACGGCAGGATGAGCACGAACCTCTCGTCGGCCTCGCCCGGCAGGCGCATCAGCACGTAGTAGGGACGCATGGTAACGCCCTCGGATCCGGCCGTCGGGTCGGGCGGCACCTGCCAGAAGTCCTGCTTCCCGTAGAACACGCTCGGGTCGGTCACGTGGTAGTTGGCGTACTGCGCGGCCTGGACCTGGAGCAGGTTCTCCGGGTACCGGAAGTGGCCGAGGAGGTCGGGCGAGGCATCGCTGATCGGCTGGAAGAGGTCGGGGAACGTCTGCTCCCAGACCCGGAGGATCGGGTCGTTCGGGTCGACCACGTAGTAGGTCATCGTGCCGTCGTAGGCGTCGACGACGACCTTCACGGAGTTGCGGATGTAGTTCACGTTACCGGTGAGTGGCGGCGTGCCGCTCCCCGTCGTCACGACGTCTCCGAGGCCGATCTCCTGCGAGTACGGGTACTGATCGGTCGTCGTGTACGCATCCCAGATCCAGACGAGCTTGCCGTCGACGATCGCGGCGTAGGGGTCGCCGTCGAACCCTAGGAACGGCGCCGCCTTCGGCACCCGTTCCTTGATGTCGCGATAGATCATGATCCGGCTCTGGTCGGCGACGAGGTTCGAGATGAGCAGGTTGATGTCTCGGTACCGCCAGGCGAACAGCGCCCGCTCGAAGAACCCGCCGATCGGGATGCCTCCCGTTCCCTCGTAGCTGGATGTGACCTGTGCGTTCGCCTGAGTGCTCTGGTAGTCGAGTTCCTTCATGCCCGAGTCCACGACCACGAACGGGACGTCGCTCGACTCGCCGTAGTAGACGCGTTGCCCGTTCCCGAGCATCTGCGGCTGCCCGACAGGCGGGATCCCCTGGAGCGTGAAGTCCGGTGCGCCTTCGGCCGTCGCGACGTTCACGGGGGCCGCCACAGCACCGAAGCCGTGCGTGTAGGAGAGGTGCTGGTTCTGCCAGGTCTTGCCTCCGCCGGGGATCTCGTTCTGCGCCACCTCTCGTGCCGACAGCATCACCACGCGGCGCTGGCCGTTGAGCGTGTAGCGATCGACGTCGACGTCGTGGAACTCGTAGTACTGGCGGAGCCGCTCGAGCGATTCGAAGTTCTGCATCAGAACGTCGGGCCGCCAGAGCCGGACGTTGGAGATGGTGGTGGCGTTCTGCTTGACCTGCTCGGGCGTGACGTCGGGAGATACGGTCGGGTGCTGTGTCTCGATCGCGTCTAGGCCGAACGCGGCGCGGGTCGCCGCGATGTTGTCGACGATGTACGGGCGCTCCCGTTCCAGCTCCTGCGGTTTCACCTTGAACTGCTGCACGGACCACGGGTACGCGGCACCGGCGGTGATCGAGACGAGCGCGAGCAGCCCGACCGCGATGACCGGCAGCGCCCACCCGCGCATCCGTATGTTCACTAGGAACAGCACCGCACAGGCGACGGCGATGACGGCGAGGATCCGGAGGGCGGGCAGCTGCGCCTTCACGTCGGTGTACGAGGCCCCCATGACGACGCCACGCCGCGACGTGAGCAGGTCGAATGTCCCGAGGTAGTAGCCCCACGCCTTCGTCAGGACGATCAGCCCGAGCAGCACCGACAGGTGCGCCTTCACCTGGGGCGTGACCTTGTCGCCGAGGGCCGGGGCCTGCGGACGGATACCACCCCATAGGTAGTGCGCGATCGCGGTGATGAACGTGACGCCGACGAGCGAGGAGAAGAGCCAGCCCTGCACGAACTTCAGCCAGGGCAAGCTGAACACGTAGAACGCCACGTCGCGGTGGAACAGCGGATCCTGGGTGCCGAACGTCACGCCGGAGGAGTTGCGCCACAACATGAACGTCCGCCAGTTCCCGGTCGCGCCGAAGCCGACGAACACCGCGATGACCGCCGCGAAGACCGGGAGCAACCACCAGGCGTACGGTTCGAATGCCACACGGTAGCGCTCGATGATCTCCTGCTCGGGCGTCAAGGCCCTGAAGCGCGGCGTGATCAGCCGCACGACGAACAGGTTCACGTACAGCAGCGCGAAGAACGCGAGGCCGAAGACGAGCCCAAGGGCGATCTTGGTGCGGAGGATCGTCCAGAAGACTTGGGTGAAACCGACCTCCCGGAACCACAGGAGGTCGACGAAGAACCCCGACAGCGCGGAGAGGCAGATGAGGAGCAACACGACGACCGCCGCGACGACGATCGGCCAGCGGCGGCGCACGCCGGCGCCGGGGACCCTTGCCAACGCTCTCCTCTCCGGTCTCGCGGGAGCGCGGCCAGCCTATCACCGGGTCCGGGTAGGACGGGTCGAACCCGTCGCCTGTGGAACCCGTCGCCCTCGGGCTCGTCGTCTCTCAGACCCGGCTACGACCCGCTCTGCAGGAAGCTCAGTGCGTCCTGGAACGCGGACACCGGCACGAGTTGCATCGCGTCGCCGACCACGGTCTGAGCCTCATCCAGGTTCTCCTGGGGCACCAAGAAGACCTCCGCGCCAGCGCGCTCGGCCGCGACGATCTTCTCCCCGATGCCGCCGATCGGGTAGATCGTGCCATCAAGGCCGATCTGCCCCGTCCCGGCGATCATCCGTCCGCCGGTCAGATCGCCGGGAGTGAGCAGGTCATACAGCCCCAGCGCCCACATCAGCCCGGCCGAGGGTCCGCCGATACTCCCGCTCGAGATCGACACCTTGAACGGGAAGTTGTTGATGAGGTACACGCCGACAACCGGCTTCTTCGAGTCGCTGCAGGGCTCGCGGACGAGATCGACGGTCTGTCTCTCGCCGTCGACGCGGATGTTGAAGGTGAGCGCCGAGCCCGAGGGCGCCTGCCCGATGACCTTGGAGGCATCCACCTGCCCGTCGATCCTCTGCCCGTCGATCGACAGGATCAGGTCACCTGGATACAGCTCGCCGTCTGCCGCGCATCCCGACACGACGCCCTCGACCAACACTCCCCTCCGGTGTTCCTTCGGGTAGTCGGTGAGGTCCCTGAGCACGACGGAAGTGGCGTCGAGCTTGCTCTGGTCCATCTGCGAGATCGACCGCACCCGCTCCTGCTGGGCGGTCTCCCCCGGCGCGTACAGGTCACCTCGTGAGACGACCGCGCGGTTCGGGTCCAGCCAGGCCCCGAGCGCTCCGAGGGCGGTGAGTTGGTCGAACACGATCGAGGTCATCACGAACCTGCCGTTCGTCGGGTAGATCGGGGCACCCGACACGTGGATCAGCGGCTCGACGTCGCGGGCGGGGCCCGGCCCGATCGAGTAGAGCGGTAGCCACACCGAGCCTGCCAGCAGGAGGATCAGGATCGGGGGCCCGAAGAGCAGGGCTTTCTTCGCGATGCGCACCGCCCCATGCTACGGGTGCGCGGCGGTTCCGTCGGGGAACCACCGGGGGTAGGCTTCGGGTCCTAGGAGCGGACATGCACCCCATGGCCATCATCGGGATCGCGGTCGGCGTCGGCCTCGTCGTCTACGCCGTGTCGCTGTGGAGCGGAACAGACGAGGTGCTGTCGCTCGGCCATCCTCAGGAGGCCGCCACCGAGCCGGCGGAGCGGAGACGGCGGCAGCGCAAGCGCCGCACGGACGCCGGGCCGGGACCCGAGCCGCCTGCCCGGGATCCCACTCCCCCCGAGGCCGTCGGCCGGGCCCCGGGTGACTCCTTCGCCTACGTACGGGTCGAACCGGCAGAGCGGACGCCGTGGACCACGCGCGTGATGGGGTTCCTCGGACTGCTCGTCATCATCGCCGCCTCCGCGGCGACCCTCGCTGCAGCGATCTACGAGGTCGGACACCTCATCAACCAGACGATCGCGAGGTACCTCGGGAAGTAGCGCGCTCGGCGGATCCGGGCGTGAGGTCGTGGCCCCACGCCCCGATGTCCGCGACCACGATCGAGGACTTCACCTGCGTCTCACCAGCACGATCGAGGACCTCACCTGCGTCTCACCAGTTGGAATGAGCTCTTGTAGTCGTCGAGGTGCTCGAGCATCGCGCCAGCCCCGAGGATCACCGTCTCGAGCGGCCGCTCCGTCAGGTGCACCGGTACCTCGCACTCCTGCGCGAGGAGCAGGTCCATCCCGCGCAGCAGCCCGCCGCCTCCGGTCAGGAACATCCCCGTCTCGAGGACGTCGTGCGTGAGTTCGGGCGGAGCCTCCGCGAGCGTCGTGCGTGCGGCCTCCACGATCGAGCGGATCGGACCGGACATCGCCTGACGGACCTCGTCGTCTGTCACGCGGATCTCCTTGGGTGCGCCGCTCGTGAGCTCGCGCCCCGTCACGACCGCCGCCTTCCGCCGCGGCCCGGGGAACGCCGAGCCGATCGCGATCTTCAGCTCCTCGGCAGCCCTGTCACCGACCAGCGCGCCGTGGCGGTCGCGGATGTGGTCCTGGATCGCGGCATCCAAGTCGAACCCGCCCACGCGCACCGAACGTCCGCTCACGACGCCCCCCATCGAGACGACGGCTATCTCCGTCATCCCCCCGCCGATGTCGACGACGAGGTTGCCGATGGGCTCACGGATCGGGAGCCCGGCTCCTATCGCGGCCGCGAGCGCCTCCTCGACCAGCACCACGCCGCGGCCGCCTGCAGACCGGACCGCCTCTTCAACCGCGCGGCGCTCGACCTCGGAGCTCTCCGAAGGGACGCACACCAGCACGCGCGACCGCGGGAACCGGGACACGCCGATGCGGCGCAGCACGACCTCGATCATCCGCTGCGTGATGTCGAACTCGGTCATCACGCCGTATCGGAGCGGACGGACCGCTACGACGTTGCCGGAGCGCCCGCCGATGATGTTCCAAGCTTCCTCGCCCATCGCCTCGACCTTGCCGGTCGCAGCGTTCATCGCCACGACCGTGGGCTCTTCGAAGACGATGCCCTCGCCTCGCTTGTAGACGAGCGTGTTCGCCGTTCCGAGGTCGATGGCGATCTCGCGGGCCACTAGCTCCCCATCACCCAACGAGGTTCGCCGACCACCAGGTGCTCCTTCTTCCAGATCGGCACGTCGTCCTTCAGGTGCTCGATGCCGAACCGGCAGGCCTCGAACGCATCGGCGCGGTGCGGCGCGGAGCAGGCGACGACCACCGATACGTCACCGACCGCGAGGTCGCCGGTCCGATGGAGCAGCGCGGCCTTCCGGACCTCCCACTTCCGCAGCATCTGGTCCGCGACCTCCGAGAGGCGCTTCAACGCGAGCTCCTCCCACGCTTCGTACGAGAGCCCGCTCACTTCGCCTGCCTCGGAGCGGTCGCGCACCGTCCCGAGGAACACGCACGTACCACCGGTGGCGGGGTCGGCGACGAAGTCGAGAGCTTCGTTCACCGAGATGGGGCCCGAGGTGATCCGGGTCAGTAGGCGGTCAGTCACGTTCCCATTCTAGGGAGCGCCCTGGGAACGCCACGTTCGTGCATCCCGCCTGCGGCGATCCCGATCGGGCGCGCACGTGGGGAGCAGCGAAGACGAACACCGAACCTACAATGGTTGTATGGACGAACCCGAGGAGCGGAACCCGTTCGAGGCGCCGTTCGGCGACATCTGGAACGACGTCCCACTCTTCCGCGAGATCCAGCGGGTGCTGCTCTCCTCGAGCGGACCCGTGAACTGGGAGCTCGCCAGGCAGGTGGGCATCGCATCGGCGTCGTGGAGCCGCGAGGATCCGGCGCCGACCGACGAAGACCGGCGCGGGCTCGAGGAGGCCGTGCGCGTTGCGGAGCTGCACGTCGCCGGGTCAACCGGCCTGGAGCCCCCGAGCGATCTCCCCCACGTCGAGGGTGTCCGCCGCGCGCAGTGGGTGCAGGCGAACCTCGAGGGGCTGAGGTCGCTCCTCGAGCCGGCCGCCGAGAAGCTCGGCGCCGCGATCGCGAAAGCGCAGAGGGAGGCGGCTCCAGCGGAGACCTCGGGCTTCGCCGAGCAGATGACCTCCCAGCTCTCTCCGCTCTTGCTCGGCGCTCAGGTCGGCTCGGTCCTCGGGTTCCTAGGACAGCGGGTGCTCGGTCAGTACGACATCGCGGTGCCGCGCGTCGGTGCAGGCGCGCTCCTTTTCGTCGTGCCGAACATCGCCGCCTTCGAGAAGGACTGGAGCCTCGAGCGCGCCGACTTCCGCACGTGGGTCGCGATCCACGAGGTCACGCACCGCTTCGAGTTCGGGCGGCCGTGGGCGATGCCGCGGTTCCGCTCGCTGCTGGACGACTTCCTGTCGACGCTCGAGCTCGATGTCGCCGGGCTCCAGGCGCGCTTGGAGTCACTCGACCCATCGGACCCGGAGGCCATGCAGCGCGTGTTCGAGAGCGACGAGGCCTTGTTCGGGGCCGTGCTCGACCACGAACAGCGGCTGAAGCTCGGACGCATCCAGGCCTACATGGCCTCCGCCGAGGGTTACGGCGACCACGTCACGCACACGATCGGGAAGAGCCTCCTCCCCTCCTGCTCTCGGATCGAGGAGGCGATGCGCCGGTACCGGGAGGGCGAGCACGTCGACCCCGTGTTCGAGCGCCTGCTCGGGATCGAGATGAAGCGCGAGCAGTACCGGCTCGGCAAGGCCTTCTGCGACACCGTCGCCGAACTGTCCGACGAAGCCGTCCTGGCGAAGATGTGGGACTCGGCCGACGCGCTCCCCTCCCTCCCCGAGCTCGAGGAGCCACGCCTGTGGCTCGCGCGCATCGCCTGAGCCCGGCTAGCCCACCCGGCGGCCGAGGACTGCCGCCAGCGCCTTCAGCTCCTTCGTCAGCGCGAGCAGCTCCTCGGGCCTGAGCGCCTGAGCACCGTCGCAGAGGGCCGCGCCGGGATCGTGGTGGACGTCGATCATCACGCCATCGGCGCCGGCCGCGATCGCCGCGCGCGACATGGGCCCGACGAGCTCCCGGACGCCGGTCGCATGCGACGGATCCACGACCATGGGCAGGTGGCTCTCGAGCTGCGCGACGGCCATCCCGCCCAGGTCGAGCGTGTTGCGGGTGGCCGGCTCGAAGGTCCGGATACCTCGCTCGCACAGGATGATCTCGGAGTTGCCGCGCTGCGCCACGTACTCTGCGGCCATCAGCCACTCCTCCACGGTCGCCGAGAACCCGCGCTTCAGGAGCACCGGCTTGTGCGTCGCGCCGACCGCCTTCAACAGCTCGAAGTTCTGCATGTTGCGCGCCCCGACCTGGAGCGCATCGGCCCACCCCGCGACGAGCTCGACGTCCCGCGAGTCGACGACCTCTGTGACGACGGGCAGACCGGTCTCCGCGCGGCAGGCCGCGAGGATCTCGAGGCCGCGCGCACCGAGCCCCTGGAACGAGTAGGGCGACGTTCGCGGTTTGAACGCCCCACCGCGGAGGATCGCGGCACCGGCGGCCTTCGCGGCGCGCGCCGCCGCCATGGCCTGCTCCTCGCTCTCGACCGCGCACGGCCCGGCGATGATCGTGAACGTGTCGCGGCCGACGATCGCGGGCCCGACCTTCACGATCGTCGGTTGCGGGTGCAGCGCCCGCGCGACCATCTTGTAGGGCTTGCCGATCTGGATCAGGTGGTCGACGCCGGGGAGGTTCTCAAGGTCCAGTCCCCGGAAGATCGCTGTGTCGCCGACCAGCCCGATGATCGTGTGCACCGTCCCGCGCGACACGAACGCCTCGCCCCCAACGTCGCGAACCTTCTCCGCGACACGCTCGATGTCCGCGTCGGTCGCGTCCCGCTTCATCACGACGACCATCGCTCGCTACCTCCCGTTCGGCGGGCCCCCGGGGAGACACGAAACCCCGGGCTCCGGGCCCGGGGTCCCCTGTGCGTCTATCGGCTCAGGTGGCTACGCCGGGCTGCGCCCGCCGAAGAAGAACCCATAGCCGAAGGAACGCTCCATCAGGCTCCACATCCTGCCAGCGCTCGGGCCAGATGGCAAGCCACCGGCCCGCTCGTCGCCGGCGCCCGGACCTCGGCCTGGGCCGCTCGGATAGGATGCCGACGTGTCCGTGATCGTGGTCGACCACCCTCTCGCGGAGCACCTGCTGGTGCAGCTCCGCAGCCGGGAGACGCCGCCGCCGGTGTTCCGCACGCTCGCGAAGCGGCTGGCGCTGACGCTCGCGCTGGAGGCGATCCGCGACCTGCCGACCGAACAGGTCGACGTCGAGACCCCGCTCGAGCGCACCACAGGCCGCGCGCTCGGCGAGCTGGTGGCGGTTCCGATCCTCCGTGCGGGGCTGGGGATGCTCGAGGCCATGACCGAGCTCTTCCCCGAGGTAGCCGTCGGCTACATCGGGCTCGAGCGCGACGAGGCGTCGCTCCAACCGCAGTCGTACTACCGCAAGCTCCCGCCGGTCACGGGGCGGCACGTGCTGGTGCTCGACCCTATGCTCGCGACCGGCGGCTCCGGCTCGGCAGCGTGCGCGGCGCTGAAGGAGGCAGGAGCGCCGGCAACGATCCGGTTCGTGTGTGTGGTCGCCGCTCCGGAGGGGATCGCGAAGATGCAGGCCGATCACCCTGATGTCCCGATCTACACGGCCGCCGTCGATCGCGAACTGAACGAGAGGGGCTACATCCTCCCCGGCCTCGGTGACTTCGGCGACCGGCTGTTCGGCACCGAGCAGCCGCTGCCGGACGTGCGCTGATCCCGCCCGGGACGGGACCTCAAACTCCTGAGACACTCGCGCCGACCTGACGAAGAGGCCGTTTCGGCGCGCCAGTCCTGCGGGTCGCCGAGTGTCGTAATGTTCCATGAGGGGGCGTCTCACAGGGCGTCTCACAGGGGGAGCACGGGGGGGAGGAGGGGTTCATGAAGCGCTGGGTGCAAGCCCTTGCGCTCGTAGCGGTCCTGACACTGGTGGCCGCTTCGTGCAGCAAGAACGAGGGGGGAGGAGGAGGCGAAAGCGCATCACCGAGCGGGCCGGCCGTGTCGGTCGGTCTCGCGTACGACCTCGGCGGTCGCGGTGACCTTTCGTTCAACGACTCGGCTGCGGCTGGCCTGGACCAGGCGAAGCAGGACTTCAACATCACGGCCAAGGAGCTTGAGCCTAACCAGGGCGGTACGAACCGTGCCGAGATGCTCGACCTGCTGGCCTCACAGGGGATGGATCTGATCATCGGCGTTGGGTTCCTTTACGCGGAGACCGTCTGCGCCGCCGCGAGCAAGTACCCGGACGTGAACTTCGGCGACGTCGACGGCTTCATCAGCAAGGACACGGCGAACTGCCCCGGCGCGCACGATCTGACGGCGAGCGACAACGTGGCTTCGCTGATGTTCGCCGAGGAGCAGGGCTCCTTCCTCGTCGGCGCGGCGGCGGCTCTCAAGTCCACGACCGGACACCTCGGGTTCATCGGCGGGGTCGACGTGCCTCTGATCCACAAGTTCGAGGCCGGGTTCATCGCCGGGGCCAAGTACATCGACCCCAAGGTCAAGATCGACGTGAAGTACATCACCCAGCCGCCGGACTTCGGCGGGTTCAACGACCCGGCGAAGGCCAAGGAGATCGCCGCGAGCATGTACCAGGGCGGGGCCGATGTGGTCTACCACGCGGCCGGCGGTTCCGGACTGGGACTGTTCGAGGCCGCGAAGGAGTACTCGGACTCCAGCGGTACCCACGTCTGGGCCATCGGCGTCGACTCGGATCAGTACCAGACGGCGCCCGCGGAGCTCCAGCCGTTCATCCTCACCTCGATGATCAAGAGGGTGAACGTCGCGGTCTACGACACGATCAAGGCTCAGGTGGAAGGCAGCTTCCAGGGCGGCATCGTCACCTTCGATCTGTCGAAGGACGGCGTAGGCTACGCGACATCGGGCGGGTTCATCGACGACATCGTGCCCCAGCTCGAGGAGTTGAAGGCGAAGATCATCAGCGGCGAGATCACCGTCCCGACGGAATAGCCGCAGCAGATGGAGTGAGAGAGGCCCGAGGGGTATCGTCCTCGGGCCTCTCTCTTCCTCCGAAGGCAAGGTGACCCGTGGCCGAACGAGCGCCCACCGTCGAGCTGAGGGGTATCACGAAGACGTTCCCCGGCGTCGTCGCCAACGACGACGTCAACCTCGCGGTGCTCCCCGCGGAGATCCATGCCGTGGTCGGCGAGAACGGCGCCGGGAAGTCCACCCTGATGAAGATCCTCTACGGGATGCTCCGCCCCGACGGCGGGACGATCTCGGTGGATGGGCACGCGGTCCGCTTCCGCTCCCCCAAGGATGCCATCGCCGCGGGGATCGGCATGGTTCACCAGCACTTCATGCTGGCCCCGAACTTCACAGTGCTCGAGAACGTGGTGCTGGGCTCCGAGCCCGCCCGCGCCGGGGCCCTGGACTTCGACGGCGCGAGGGCGCGGATCCGGGAGCTCTCCGAGACCCACGGCGTGCCCCTGGATCCCGACCGGGTGGTCGAGGACCTGGCGGTCGGCGAGCGTCAGCGGGTCGAGATCGTCAAGGTTCTGTACCGGGGCGCTCGGATCCTCATCCTGGACGAGCCGACCTCCGTGCTGGTGCCGCAGGAGGTCGAAGAGCTGTTCCGCAACCTGCGGGAGCTCAAGGGGCGCGGCGTCACGATCATCTTCATCTCCCACAAGCTGGACGAGGTCCTCGAGATCGCGGACTCGATCACCGTCGTCCGGGACGGGCACACCGTAGCCACGGTGAAACCCGAGGACGTGACCGCCCGTCAGCTCGCCGAGCTCATGGTGGGCAGCGAGCTCCCGACGCCGGAGACGAGGGAATCCACGGTCACAGAGGAGGTCGTGCTGTCCGTCCGCCGGCTCGGCGTGCGCCTGGAGGGGCGGTGGGCGCTCGAGGGCGTGAGCTTCGACATCCACCGCGGCGAGATCGTCGGCATCGCCGGCGTCGAGGGCAATGGACAGCGGGAACTCGTGGAAGCCCTGATGGGGCTTCGGAGCCCCGACCAGGGCGCGATCGAGCTGGCCGGCGTCGACGTCAGCTCCTGGCCCACGCGCCGGAGACGCGAAGTCGGCATCGGCTACATCCCCGAGGACCGCCAAGGCCGAGGTCTGTTGCTGCCCTCGCCGCTCTGGGAGAACGCGATGCTGGGACACCAGACCGTCGACCCCTTCTCCAGGGGGTTCTGGGTGAACCAGGGCAGGGGGTTCTGGGTGGACCGGGGCGGAGCCCACCGACGGACCGAAGAGCTGATCCGCGCGTACAACGTCATGACCCCCGGCCCGGATACCTCCGCGCTCGCACTGTCGGGAGGGAACCAGCAGAAGCTGATCGTGGGCCGGGAGATGATCGCGGAGCCCAAGGTCCTGATCGCCGCCCAGCCGACGCGTGGCATCGACGTGGGGGCGCAGGCTGCGGTGTGGGAGCAGATCCGCCACGCCCGCGCCGCCGGGCTGGCACTGCTTCTCATCTCGGCCGACCTCGAGGAGCTGATCGGACTCTCCGACACGCTGTACGTCATCCTCCGGGGACGGCTGGTGGCCAAGGTGGATCCGGCCACGGTGACGCCGGAGGAGCTGGGCTCGTACATGACCGGAGCGAGAGAGGCCACGTTCGCATGAGCAAGCGGTTCAGGATCCGGCTCCTGTGGCTGCTGGTGCCGGTCTCGGCCGTCGTCCTTGCGTTCGGCGTGTCATCCCTCGTGCTGATCGCGATCGGCGAGAACCCCATCTCTGCCTTCCGGTCGATGTTCCGGTACGGCAGCCAGCAGAACTCGCTCGTCTCGACCGTGAACCGCGCCGTGCCCCTATACGTGGCGGGCCTGGCAGTGGCCATCGGATTCAAGATGAACCTGTTCAACATCGGGGTGGAAGGCCAGTACCGTCTGGCCGCGCTGCTTTCCGCCGCCGCCGGCGCCGCGGTCGTGCTCCCGGCGCCGCTGCACGTCGCGTTCATCATGCTCGTTGCCATGGCTGTGGGGGCCGGATGGGCCGGCATCGCCGGCGTACTGAAGGTCAAACGCGGGGTTCACGAAGTGGTCTCTACGATCATGCTGAACTCCATCGCAACGGGGCTGGGCGCGTACCTGCTCGCCAACTACCTCAAGAAACCCCTGGGTCCGAACGAGCTCCTCATCCAGACCCGGCAGATACCGGCCTCCGGGCAGCTTCCTCCGCTGGCCGTGATCGGCGGCGAGAACCTGCGCTCGTTCGTGCTGATCGCCATCGTGCTCGGGGTCCTCGTGTACGTGCTGATCTGGCGGACCCGGTTCGGGTACGACCTGCGCGCGTCAGGGATCAACCCCGACGCGGCACGGGCCTCCGGCGCGGACCCCAACCGGATGATCCTCACGACGATGCTGATCTCCGGGGCCATCGCCGGACTGATCGGGATGGGCGACCTGTTCGGGTTCTTCCACGCCTACACCCTGGATTTCCCCGTCGGCCTCGGGTTCGACGGCATCGCCGTGGCCCTGGTCGGCCTCAACCACCCCGTGGGCATCGCCATCGCCGCCATGGTCTTCAGTTGGGTCGATCGGGCGGCCCAGATCCTCGACCTGGAGGGCGTGCCGAAGGAAGTCATCATCATCACGAAGGGCGTCATCATCCTGTCGGTCGTCATCGCCTACGAGGTCGTTCGCCGTCTCGTGCAGGCCCAGGAGGTCAAGACCGCGGCCGAGGAGACCCGCCGACTCGAGGAGCGGGAGGAGGCGGTGGCGGCATGAGCTGGGGAGGGGGCGACATCGCTCTGGCCCAGGCGACACAGGGCCGCCGTCTGGAGGCGCGCCGGATGCTCCTCTTCCTCGGTTGGGTGATCCTCCTCCTGTCGGCGGTCCGCTGGGCAACGGCAGCGCCAGACCTCACGTCCAGCGACACCTACGGCACCGCGCTGCGCCTGGCCGTGCCGATCCTTCTTGCCGGACTGGGTGGCCTGTACGCGGAGCGGACCGGTGTGGTCAACATCGGCCTCGAGGGCATGATGATCCTCGGGACGTGGTTCGGTGCGTGGGGAGGGGTCCAGTTCGGGCCCTGGTGGGGTGTCGTACTCGGCATCACCGGCGGGATGCTGGGGGGCTTGGTGCACGCGGTGGCCACGATCACCTTCGGCGTCAACCAGATCGTGTCCGGCGTGGCGATCAACATCCTCGCCGCAGGCGTGGCGCGGTTCCTGTCGGTCATCGCCTTCACCGGCCACGGAGGCGGCGCCACGCAATCGCCGCAGGTCACGTCGTCCCTGCCGCGGATGACGGTTCCGGTGCTCGCTGGTGGGAAGCCCTTCGGGTGGCAGTCACCCGACGTACTGGGCTGGCTGGAGCAGAGGCACTGGTTCCTGATCTCCGACACCAGCGCCATGTTCCGCGGCTTCATGGTCGACCTGTCGATCTTGACGGTGATCACGCTGTTGCTCGTCCCCGCCACGTACCTCTTCCTGTGGCGGACCCGGCTCGGCTTGCGGATGCGATCGGCCGGCGAGAACCCGTGGGCCGCAGAGTCCCTCGGTGTACGCGTCTACACGATGAAGTACCTCGGTGTCCTCATCTCCGGCGCGCTGGCCGGTCTGGCCGGCGCGTTCCTGGTGCTGGAGGCCGCCGGTATCTACCGGGAGGGGCAGACGGGAGGTCGCGGTTTCATCGGACTCGCGGCGATGATCTTCGGCAACTGGCGCCCGAGCGGCGTCGCCGCGGCGGCGGGGCTGTTCGGGTACACGGACGCCCTCAACCTCAGATCACCCGAGGCGATCCACGCCCTGCTGCTGTTCGTGGGCATCTCGCTGACCGCGCTCGGCATCTGGTACCTGTACCGGCGCCGGCTCCTCGGAGGCTCCCTGTCGATCGTGATCGGCGGGCTCGTGTTCCTGTGGTTCGCCGTCACCGATACCGTGCCGCGTCAGTTCATCTTCATCACGCCATACGTCGCCACCCTGGTCGTGCTGGCCGTGGCCTCACAGCGGCTTCGGCCGCCCACGTACGACGGCATCCCGTTCCGCAAGGGAGAGCAGATCTCCTGACGCGTCGGTGTGTGCCGGCCCGATCGGCCGGACCTCAGTAGTCGACGTCCATCTCGTCCATGACGCGCCCCAGCTCGGAGATCGCGCCCTGGAGCTGCATCAGCAACATCATGTTGCCGGAGACCTTCAGCTTGCCGCTCATGAACGCGGAGACGGGGTTGATCTCGCTCTTCGCCATGGCGACGGCGGTGTCGTAATCCTGGGTGATCGTGCAGTCCGGGGACCCGACGTCGCCTTGTCCCATGTCGACCTCGCCGCTCTGGAGCTTGATCCAGTACCGGCGTTCGCCGTCGGGTCCCGTGATGACTTGCTGGATCTTCGCGGACGCCGAGCCCGCGGCTTTGCGGAACGCCTCGCTCGCGACGAGCCGCTCCTTGACCTCGCCGTTCCACGCTTCGGAAAGGAACTTCACCGGCACGGTCGCCTCCTCGGATGAGAGTCCCGGGCAGTATAGACAGGGACCTTCAGCGGGCCGGACGTAGCCGGTGCGGGCGGGAGGCGCCTCACGCGGGGAGGAACAGATCCGGGTCGGTGAGGTGCCGGACGTCGTTCAGGAAGCGCACGCGGCGCCCGCCGCCCTCGATCATCACCGAGTTCAGCGACGTGTTCTCCGGCAGGAAGACCATCTCCTGCTGGAGGCCGAGGAGCGGGGCGATGTACGCGTTGATCACACCGCCGTGGGCGACGACGAACACGTTGCCCTCCGGATGACGGGCGAGGATGCCCTCGATCGAGCGGCCCACACGCTCGCGGAGCGACGCGAGCGTCTCCCCGCCGGGCGCGCGGTGCCAGAGCGCCTCTTGGTTGCGGAACCGGTGGAGCATCTCGTCGTCGGAGGCAAGGATCTCCTCGAAGCTCCTGCTCTCCCAATCGCCCACGTAGGCCTCCACGAGGTCGGTGTCGTACTCGACCTGGAAGCCGGCGCGCTCCGCGTACGGCGCGATCGTCTCCCGCGCCCGCCGGAGCGGCGAGCAGTACACAATCGAAGGCCGCTCCATGAGCAGCAGGCGCCGAGTGAGGAGCTCGGCCTGCTCGCGGCCGGTCGTGTCGAGCGGCGGATCCCATTGCATCCCGCGGGGCATCGGCGCGAGGTCGTCGGAGCTCTGGTCCGACCGGCCGTGACGGATGAGGAAGAGGACGCGAGGCTCGCTCATCGCGCACGCCCGCGGGTCTGCTTGCGATGCCACGCTCTCGCGAAGGCCTCCACGTCCTCCCGCCGCCACACACGGCCGGAGGCGAGGCGCGCGACGGGCTCGGGGAACGAGCCGCGGTCGATGTAGGTGACGACGCGCCGTCTATCCCAGCCCACCAGGGCCGCGGCCTCCGCGACGCCAACGAGGGCGGGGGTCACCTCGACGGTGAGCGTGGCGTCATCGCCGGCCGCGCGTCGGAGCTTCGCGAGGCAGCCGCGGCGGGTCTTCGAGGAGACCTCAGCGCGGCCGACGCGGCCGGTCCAGCCGCCGTCGGACGGCACGAGCGTTGCGCGCACGAGCTTGTCGGGCATGCGCCGATGATAGCGACGACGCCGGCGGCCGCAGCGATCTTGCGCCGGATCGCCCTTCGCCTGCCAGATGCTCGCGGGTGCGTGATGCTAGGTAGATGCTTGACGGAGAGAATGGCCAACTCACTGAGGACAGCACGCTGTGGTGGGCCGGTGTTCCGGATGTACCCGGAGGGCGGAAACGGCGTCCTTGGCGTGGCCCCGGCCCGCACTGGACCTCGACCCGTTCCCTGTCTCGCGCCTACTGGCAGCCAGGTTGCCCGAGCAGGTCGATCTGGATGTTCGGCTGGAACCAGTCGAGATGACGCGTGAATCCGAACACCCGATAGGTGATCGACTCCACGCCGAAAGACGCGCTGGATGCGGACGGAACGCACGTGTCCACCGTCGCCTGCATCCTTATCCCAGCATCGGTGCCCGGCTGTAGCGTGAATGGCTTGAACGGCAGCCAGCCGCTCGCCGTGTCGCGCGCGTCCTGCATGTTCGGGCGGTACGCGACGGGCGTCCGCCTGACGGCCATGCCCGCATCGTTCTCGTAGGGCTCTCCGATCGCAACGATCGTCACCGGCACAGGCCCATTGTTGGCGATGACGAATCCGTAGGTGAAGGTCGTGCCCTTGGGCACCACGGCCGAGTAGATCGTCGCTCCGATAGGAGCTCCCATCCATCCCACCGTCTGCGACGTCCACTTCACGTTTGACGACGGGGAGAATGACGTGATCCCGTTCCCGTCCGCCCCTAGCGGCTGGTACCTGGCCATCCAGGTGCCTCCGGCGATGGCCGATGCCGCCAGGACGACGAGGAGCGCGATGACGGCCCGGCGCACCCAGTGGCGCCTGCTTCCTGAGGGTGGGGCCGGCGACTCGGTGAGTGGCACCTCGAAGTCGCGAACATCGCTATCCACAAGGCAACTCTAGCCCATCACCCGCTCGTCACTGATCCCCAGGGAGCACAGCCGCGTGCGCCAGTGTGATGTCGCCTGGGCGCGGATCAGCGACCCCGAGCGCGGTTCAGCTCCTTGCGCCAACACTCCGTGTGCCAGTGGCGGCGGCTGTCGGGATCATCCTCGGGAACGACGACCAGGTGCCAGAGGCTCGGCCTGATCTCATGGTCGCAGCCCGGACAGACGTAGGGCCTCTCCCCGCTCACGTGACGGACCTCATACCCGGGAACCAGCGCCCAGGTCGGCGCCTCTGAGCGCGGGCGGCGCACGGGCTCGACTTCGTCCGGAGCGCGACGGTTCTTCCGAGGCATCAGGTGGCCCCCACGATGCGACGTATCCACGGCCCCGCGACCTCGGCGAGCCCGGCGCCGATCTCGCGATCGTCCCTCCGCTCGCCCTTCACCCTGAATGAGTGGTCGCCGCCCTCGAACGGCGCGTACGTCGCTCGGTCGCCGAGCCGCTCGAGCACCGAACGCAGCAGTTCCGTCTGCGCGAACGGGTCGGCCGTCCCCTGGAGGAACAGCATCCGGACTGAGATCCGCTCCAAGTGCTCGTCGCGGATCCCCTCGGGCCTGCCGGGCGCGTGCAGCGGGTAGCCGAGGAACACCAGGCCGGCAACCGGCATCCCGTCGGCCACGACCATCGAGGCGACCCGCCCACCGAGCGACTTCCCGCCGGCGAGAAGCGGGAGTCCGCCGGAGCGCTCCCGCCCGGCCTCGAACGCGGCGAGCCACGTCTGCCGCAGGACGGCCTCCGTGTCGGGCGAACGGCGACCGCGTTCCACGTACGGGAAGTTGAAGCGGAACGTCGCGACGCGGCTATCGGCGATCGCGCGACAGAACCCGGCGAGGAAGGGGTGGTCCATGCCTGCACCGGCCCCGTGCGCGAGCACCAGCGTGGCGACGGCCCCCACCGGCGCGAGCCGGGCCGTCGAGACGGCCCCGGCCGTCCCCGTCTCGATCCGGTCCCGGACCTCCGGCGTGCTCATGCCATGATTCTGCCCGATGGCGGGGACCCTGTACCTGGGAACCTCCGGCTTCGCCTACCCCGAGTGGAAGCACGGGGTCTTCTACCCGGAGGGGCTGAAGGACCGCGAGATGCTCGCGTACTACGCGAGCCGGTTCCGCTCGGTCGAGATCAACCACACGTTCCGCCGGTTCCCCTCGCAGGCGACGTTCGAGAACTGGCGCGAGCAGACGCCCGACGGGTTCCGTTTCGCCCTGAAGGCCAACCAGCGCATCACGCACGTCAAGCGCTTGGCCGACACCGACGAAGAGGTGCGCGACTTCCTCGAGCGCACGAGGGCGCTCGGTGACCGGCTCGGCCCGATCCTCTTCCAGTGCCCTCCGAGCCTGAAGTACGACCGAACCCTGATCGAGCGCTTCGTCGGTTACCTGCCGCCGACGGTCCGGCTCGCGATGGAGTTCCGGCATCGGTCGTGGGCGGAGGTGCGCGCTCTGCTGCTCGAGCAAGGCATCGCGTGGTGTGTCGCGGAGACCGACGTGAACGATCCGAACCCCGAGGACCTCTCGTGGAGGCCGTTCGGGTTCCTGCGCCTCCGCAAGACCGAGTACACGGACGACGAACTACGCACCTGGGCCGGGCGGATAGGCGCGGCTCTCACCGCCGGTAGCGACGTCTACTGCTACTTCAAGCACGAGGACGTCGGTGCGAGCCCGAAGATGGCCGAACGTCTCGAGGCGCTGCTGTGAGTCCCGTGCCTCGCTCGCCGACCGTAAGTCCCGTGCCCCACCCCGGCGCGGTCGCCGTCGCCGAGCCCCTGATTGTCGGTCGCGCTCAGCCGGTCGCGGCCTTCCTCTTCGGCGCCGCCAGCTTCTTCGCTGTCGACCTCCGGGACCCGGTGCGCTTGGCGCCCGGCGTCCGTTTCCTCGCGGCCTCAACCGAGGCTTTGAGCGCCTCCATCAGGTCGACCACCTTGGCCGGCGGCGCCTCCGCCGGTGCCTCGATCGGCTCACCGGCGACCTTCTTGCCCACGATGTCGAGCAACGCCTCGCGGTACTCGTCCTTGTAGGCCCCGGGGTTCCACGGCTCGGTGAGGTTCTCGATGAGCGTCCTGGCCATCTCGACCTCCTGTGGACGCGCCCTTGAGTCGACGTCGAGCGTCTCGAACTCGGCGGCGCGGATCTCGTCCGGCCAGTACATCGTCTCGAGGACGAAGACCCGGTCCTTGAACCGCAACGCCGCGAGGTGCTCCTTGTCCCGGAACGACACCTTCGCGATCCCGACCTTGTTACCCTCGGCGAGTGCCTTGCGGAGCAGCGTGTACGCTTTCGCGCCGGTCTCCTCCGGCACGAGGTAGTAGGACTTCTTGAACAGGATCGGATCGATCTCGTCGAGGTCGACGAACTGCTGGATATCGATCGCGCGGGAGGACGCGACCGGAACCGCGTCGAGGTCCTCGTCGGTAAGGACCACGTACCGGTCCTTCTCGACCTCGTAGCCCTTCGCGATGTGGTCGTATCCGACCTCCTCGCCGTCGACCGAGCACACGCGCTTGTAGCGGATCCGGCCCATGTCCTCGTCGTGGAGCTGGTTGAACTTCAGCGACTTCTCCTCGGTCGCCGGAAACACGGCGACCGGGATCGTCACGAGGCCGAACGAGATGGCCCCTTTCCACATCGCCCTGGGTGGCATCGCTCTCCTCCGGGGAGAAGTCCGTGCCCCGCGCACGGAGGCCAGGGATTCTAGCCCCGGTCTACCATCAGTGGACGATGCCGACCAGGAAACGTGCCACGGGGTCAGCGTTCACGGTCAGCTTCCCGGAACCCCTCCCCGCCGAGAAACGCGGCGACGCCTGGTGGTTCGAGACGGCCGATCGCCAGCTACGCCTGTCGAACCTCGACAAGGTCTTCTGGCCGGGCGAGGGATACACGAAGGGCGATCTCGTCGCCTATTACTTCAACGTCGCCGGGCTGATCCTGCCGCACCTCGCGGGCCGGCCTCTCACGATGAGGCGGATGCCCAACGGGATCGCCGGCGACTCCTTCTTCGAGAAGACCGCGCCCTCTCACACGCCGGACTGGATCCCACGCTGCCCGGTCGAGAGCGCGGACGCCAAGGAGGGCGTGATCGGCTACCTCATGGTCGAGGACGTCGCCGGTCTGCTGTTCGTCGCGAACCTCGGCTGCATCGAGTTCCACCCGCTGCACTCTCGGTGCGGCTCGGTGGACCAGCCGGACTACCTGTTCTTCGACCTGGACCCGATGTCGGCAAGCTTCGACGCTGTGCTCGCCGTCGCGCTGCATGTGAAGTCCGCGCTCGACGCGCTCGGCCTCGAGAGCTACCCGAAGACGAGCGGCGCGACCGGGGTACAGATCTTCGTGCCGATCGAAGCCGGCTACACGTACAAGCAGGCGCGCGACTTCGTCGGCACGGTGGGGCGGATGATCGAGAAGGCCGACCGCGAGCACGTCACGATGGCGTGGAAGATCGAGGAGCGCACCGGCAAGGTCTTCATCGACCACAACATGAATCGCTCCGGCGCGAACATCGCCGCCGCGTACTCGTTGCGCCCGAAACCCGGCGCGACCGTCTCGACGCCACTCGCGTGGGAAGAGGTCGAAGCCGGCGTCACGCCGCGGGACTTCACGATCGAGACCGTGTGGGAGCGGTTCGCCAAGATCGGCGACCTCTTCGAGGACGTGCAGGCGAAGCCCGAGGACCTGAACGCGGCGCTCGAGGCCATCGGGCTCTCGAAGGACCCGAGCCTCGCCGAGTACTTGCGCAAGCGCGATTTCGGCCCCCAGGGGACGCCGGAACCACCGCCGGGTGGTGCCCGCGGCACCGGCAACTCGTTCGTGATTCACAAGCACCTGGCCACACGCCTGCACTACGACCTGCGCCTCGAGCGGGACGGCGCGCTCCCCTCGTGGGCCGTACCGCGCGGCCTGCCGACGACGACGGGTGACAAGCGTCTAGCCGTCCGCACCGAGGATCACCCGCTCGAGTACGGCTCCTTCGAGGGCACGATCGCCGAGGGCAACTACGGGGCCGGTGAGGTCCGCATCTTCGACGACGGGTGGTACGAGCCGCTCGAGTGGACCGAGAGCAAGGTCAGCTTCCGGCTCCACGGCCGACGCTATCCCGACCTCGAGTTCCACCTCGTGAAGACCAGGACCGACTGGCTCGTCTTCCTCGCGTCCAAGCAGGAGGCGGCGCTGGTCACCTCACCGCCCGCGCTCCAGCCGATGCTCGCCGAGGGTGGGTACGAGGCTTTCGACGACGCCGCGTGGTGGTTCGAGCCGAAGCTCGACGGCATCCGCTCCCTGACGTACATGGCCACCGACGCCACCAAGCTCGTGACGCGGACCGGCCGGGACGTCACGACTCAGTACCCGGAGCTCCACATGGTCCACGAGCTCGTGAACCAGGTGAACGCCGTGCTCGACGCCGAGATCGTCGCGTTCGACGAGGGCCGGAACTCGTTCGAGGCGCTGCAACAGCGGATGAACCTCGCGAACGAGCGCGAGATCAAGCGGGCCTCGCAGAAGGCCCCCGTCGCGCTGGTGGCGTTCGATCTGCTGTGGCTCGACGGACACGACGTGACCGGTTTGAAGCTCGAGGAGCGGCGCGACCTGCTCCGCACGATCGTCGAGCAGGACGACCGGCTCCAACTCATCACGCACGCCGAGGGCACCGGGGTCGCGTTCACTCGGATCGCCCGCGAGCACGACCTCGAGGGCGTGGTCGCGAAGCGGACGGGCTCCCGCTACCACCCCGGCCGGCGCTCCCCCGACTGGCGGAAGATCAAGCTCACGAACAGGCAGGACTGCGTGATCCTCGGCTGGACGCCGGGGCAGGGCGGCCGCGCCGGGACGTTCGGAGCGCTGCTCGTCGGCGCCTACGACGGAGGCCGGCTCGCGTGGGTCGGCCAGGTGGGGACCGGCTTCTCAGACGAGATGCTCGAACGGCTGATGGAGGTGCTGCGACCCCTTGTTGCGAAGGAGCCCGGGTCCGACGACCGCGATCTCGCGCGGGTGAAGGGTGCGACGTTCGTCAACCCCGTGCTCGTCTGCGAGGTCGAGTACCTCGAGATCACGAAGAGCACGAACAAGATGCGGGCGCCCTCGTTCAAGCGCCTGCGCGACGACAAGCTCCCCGAAGATTGCATCCTTGAACGACCTGCATCGGCCGCCCGGACCGCGCGGAGGGAACGTTGAAACGCCCAACCCCAGCCGCGGCACTGGCCGTCGCGCTCGCCGTGGCTCTGGCCGGGGGGTGCTCCGGCGGCTCCGAGCGAGCCGACCAGACCGCGTCGAGCGTGTCGACGGACTCCCTCGCACCCAGCACCTCCACGATGTCCCCATCGCCGTCGCCGACGCCGGCCGACACGCAGTCCTGCCGGGACCTCCTCCGGCTCGACGCGCGGCTGCGTCTCGTCCGCAGCTACGAGGACGCGAACGCGAGCGTCTCCGCGTACCAGAAGGACGCCGTCGCTCTCGACCTCCTCTACCGGAAGGTTCGGGGCACCGCTCCCGCCGATCTGGATCTCGCCCCGATCGAGTACGCGAACGGCCGGTTCGGCGAGATCGTGCGGGGGTTCCCCCCAGACCTGCCGGGTGCGCTCGCGCGGGCGCAGATCGCGATCAACCTCGAGTCCTACGCCACCGCCGTCTACGCCGCTCTGGTGAAGGAGTGCGGTCCGGGCGCCGTCGGGGCCGGGTAGCGTCCGCTTACAGCGACCGAGTGGCGCTCAGGAGCATGATGAGCACCGTGACCGCCGTGAGCACCTCGATCGACGCGAGGACGACCGCTGTGACCGAGAGCCACCGGAAACGCGCCCGCTGCACCGCGACGGCGCCGAACGCGAGTCCGAGCACGCCGAACGATGGAACGGCGCCGTACAGCACATAGCCGGCTCGGTCGGGGAGGCCGTCGAAGAGGCTCAGCCCCGCCGTCGCCCCCGCGATCGTTCCGGCGGCGGCGATCCCGAGCAGCGCACACACGAGCGCGATGACCGCCCAGGGGTTCCGGGTCTTCCCCGACGCACCCCAACCGTCGCTCCGGCGCACGGACTCGGTCTCGGGCTCGGCCTCGGTTTCCACGAGGGGAGCTTACGGAAGCTTCGTCCCTCTGGTGGCCCGACCGGTCAGAACGGCTCGAATCCCGCCCGGACGAGCATCGCGCGGACCTCGCGCTCGTCCAGACCGTGGTCGGTGAGCTCGCGGTAGATGCGGAGCGCGGCGAGAGAGCGGCCGCACTTCGGGCAGAACCGGAAGAACTCCTGGCTGGGCGTCTCGCACCAGGGACAGCGCGTGATCTCGACCCTCCGGTCGGGCTCGAGACCGGTGTCGGCGAGGGCGTCCACATAGCCCTTGCCGTAGTCCCACTGGATGTACTCGTCCTCGCGCACCTCGAACGCCGGCTCGTGCATGCGGGGCTCGCCGGTCTGCAACATGTGCTCGAGGTTCTCCCTCAGGAGCTCCCACTCGTAGTAGTGGTTCTCGCCGCAATCGGGACACGCGATCACGACGCCCTTCACGCCCTGCTGCGCGAACACGTCGCGCATGCCGGCGAGATCCTCGAGGTCGGCGCGGACGTTGCCCTCCTCCTCGGAGTCGAGGGGCTCGAAAGACTCCTCACCGCTGTCGGTCGACTCTCCCATCACTCCTCATCATCCCCCAGAGCGAATGTCCTGAACGCCTCTGCGTACTCCACGCCGCTCAGCCCGCCGAGCTCGCGAGCTCGCTCGCGGACCCACGGCTCCGAGTCCTCGGCCCCCTGCGACGAGTGCCGGGCAAGAGCCTCGATCTTGAGGTCGATCGTCTTCGTGATGTCCACGTAGCCGTCCGGCTCCTCGGACGCCAGCCATAGGTTCGGGACCCCGTACGGCTCGAAGCCCTCCTCAAGGAGCTCGGGGAACTGCAGCCGGGTGGGCGCGTCGGGCATCACCGCGCAGAGCGCAAGCTGACCGGCGGCCCTGTGGTCCGAGTGGTTGATATACCCCCGGCTCGACCAGAGCCTCGATGGATCCGGCGCGATCAACACCTTCGGCCGGAAGCGCCGGACCTCGCGGGCGACGGCTCGGCGCGTCTCGAGGTTCACTTCGAGCTCGCCATCGCGGAACCCGAGGAAGGTCAGGCTCGCCACGCCGAGCAACTCGGCGGCCGCACGCTCCTCGCGCTCGCGGATCGCGGCCACCTCCTCGCGCGTGACGCCGGGCTCGTTCGAGCCGGCAGACCCGTCGGTGACGACGACGTAGTGGACCGCCGTTCCCTCGAGCGCCCACAGCGCGACGGTACCGCCGCACATGTACTCCCCATCGTCGGGGTGGGCGAAAAGGACCAAGGCGCTCGAGAACCGCATCGCAGCCAAGGGTACCGGACACCCCACCGGTTGCAGGGCTTGCCCGCGCGGAGCCGTCGGCACCTGGGCTGTCTGTGCAGGGGTTGCTTGCGCCGGGCCGAGGAGGGGGGTTCCATAGCACTCGTGGACGACGCGACCGACCTCGACCGCAGGATCCGGGAGCTCGAGCAGGACTTCCGGCGGGCCGGCGTCCCCAACCTCGCCGAGGGCTACCACGCCACCGAAGACGTCTTCACCCGTGCGCTGCCCGTCCTAGTCATCGTGTTCTTCCTGAACATGTCCGCGGCCCTGCGCCTGGAGTTCTCGATCGCGCAGAACCTCGTCGCGTTCGCTGTCGCCGTGGGCGTGATGGCCGGAGCGTTCGGCACCCTGAACGTGCTCCGCAGGCGGCCATTCCTCTCGATCCCCCGGAAGGTCGGCGTGCCGGAGCTCGCGGCCTTCGTCGTCCTCCCGGCGATCCCGCCGCTCGTGTACCGGGGGCAGGTTGGGACCGCGCTGCTCACCACGGCCGAGAGCCTGACCGTCCTGCTCCTCGTCTACCTCATCGTCGGTTTCGGCCTCCTGCCGATCCTGCGCTGGACCGGTCGTCGGTTCGTCCAGCAGCTGAGGGCCTCGCTCGCGTTGCTCGTCCGGGCGTTGCCGCTCCTGCTGTTCTTCTCGCTGGTCACGTTCTTCGCGAACGAGTACTGGCAGATGTTCGGACTCGCGGCCGACTCGACCTTCTACGGCGCCGTCATGCTGTTCGCCGCGCTCACGACGCTGTTCCTGCTCGTGCGCCTCCCAGGGAGCGTCCGGGATCTCGAGCGCGAGAGCGATCTCGCCGGCGTTCCGCTCACCCGAGCGCAGCGCGGGAACGTCGGGCTCGTCATCTTCGTGGCACAGGCGCTGCAGATCGCCTTCGTCGCCCTCGCGATCTGGCTGTTCTTCATGCTGTTCGGTGCCCTGCTGGTGAACACCGAGATCCGGCTGAGCTGGATGGGCACGACCGGGCGCGAACTGTTCACGCTGCCGTTCATCGGCGAGAAGCTCCAGATCACGCAGGAGTTGGTGCGCACGGCCGCCGGGGTCGCCTCGTTCTCGGCGCTGTACTACGCAGTGGCCCAGGCGGTCGACTCCACGTACCGCGATGAGTTCGTCACGGGTCTCACGGATCAGCTCCGCGAGACGTTCGTCAGACGCGCCGAGTACCTGCGGCTGCTCGGCGAGCGCGCCCGGGTCGGCACGGCGGCCACACGCCGAGCCCACGGCTCTCCTTGAAGGTTGCTCGAGATTCCGCGCAGCCCCTTTCGGATGCCCAGAGGCCACTAGTCAGGGAGCGACGAGCACCTCGTAGTGGAACGCCTCGACATCGCGATCGACGAGGAACTCGGCGTCCTCGGGATAGAAGACCGCCCGCTCGACCCGCTCCCCCGCGAACCGCTTGACGTCGTCCATCGAATCCCACAGCGACACGAGCAGGAACTCGGCCTCGCCATCCGAGATCCGACGTAGGACGAAGATCCCGCGGTTGCCCTCGGTGGCCGCGTACTCCTTGACCCCCGTGGCCTTCAGGTACTCGAGATACTCGTCGGCCCTTTCCGCCGTCGTCGTGCCGCGCCAGGTCCTCGCGATCACAGGAGCCTCCCTTCCGTCGGTGTCGTCCACTCACTCGACCGCTCGAAGCGGCAGCTCCTCGAAGGCGGTGCCCGACAGCGGATCCGCCGCAACCGAGCGCCCACGGGCCACGGACCCACGGGCCTTCCCCAGCTGGGAGCGGAACTCGTCGGCCCCGTTCGCGATCATCGTCGAGGCCTTCGCGATCTTGTTCTCCAGCACGCCTTCCATCGCGTCGAGCAGCGTCGCCACCTCGGCGAGGCAGCCCCGGACGTCTCCGGCGTCGCCGAAGCGGTGGACGAGGCTGTACAGGAACAGGAGCACCGGCAGTGCCGTCGAGTACGGCACGATCACGACGCCCTTCGCGAAGGCATCCGCGTGTGCCCGGCGGAGCACGGTGTAGGCGGCGTCGGGAACGGCCGCCACGGCGACCGGGGCGGTGAGCGACGGGTCGAGGTACTGAGCAACCTCCTTCGCCCGCTGCAGCACGACGCGCTCCACGTCGCGCGCCCGCGCCTCGCGCTCGGCCGGCTCCTCGGCGGCCTCGAGCGCCTCGAGCTCGGCGAGGGCCGACCACTTCGAGTCGATCGGCAGCCTGCGCCCGTCGGGGAGGAGCAGGCCGAACTCGACGACCTTGCCGTTCACCTTGAAGTCCGTGACGAGCATCCCCGGAGGCAGCTCGGCGAGGTGCTCGCGCAGGACGTTCTCGCCGGCCCGGCCCTTCGTCGACCCGCCGGCCAGCACCGTCGAGAGGCGTCGGACGACGTCCCAGGCCTCCTTGTCTTGATCGCGGCGCTCGCGCTCGCGCTGGGCGAGCTCGCGAAGGGTCTCACGGGCGCCCGCGAGCTCGGCGCGCAGTTGCTCGGCGGAGGCGTCACGCACGTTCGCGCCGTCGGCCAGGCGCCGCAGCTCGGCCGCCTGAACCTCCAGCCGCGCCTCGACCCGGGTGGCGGAGGCGCCCTCACGGCCGCGGAGGCCCAACGCCACCGCGGCCACGGCGGCTCCGACCGCCAGACCGATCAGCGCGAACCCGAACTCCGTCACCGCCCACCTCCCGTCGCCCGGCACCTCCGGTTCCGACCACCACCGTAGGGAGAGGGTCTGACACGCTCTCGAACCACGCTACGGGGCCGCGGCCTGCAGTTCGCGCTCGAGCGTCGCGAGGTCGAGGTTCTCCTTGCGCACGCGCAGGTCGAAGTAGACGAGCACCAGCACCAACGTGCTGAACGGCATCACGATGGCCGATCCGACCCCGGCCGCGATACCCCGCAGGAACCAACCGCTCCGGAAGATGGCGCCGAGTAGGCCGGTCACGCCGCTCGTGATGAACCCGGTGATGACGATCGCTCCGAACGTACGCCAAGCGTTGTGCCGCACCAGGTTCCAGGAGCGCGAGAGCGCAGCTCGTCCGCGTTTGCCCTCCATCACGATGGCAGGGACGCCGCAGACCAGGTGCGTGAGGACGATGAACCCCGGGACGATCAACAGGATGAGGCCCCCCATCATCGCGAGAGCGCTGAGGACTCCGACGAGCAGGATCGACCACATGCGCGCGCAGCCGACCCGGTAGCACTCTCGGAACGTCGGCTCGCGGCCGACCAGCGCCCCGGCGGCGGCCCAGGTGATGGCGCCGGTGAGGATCAGGTAGATGAGCACCGTCACGATCGCGACGGCCGCCGCGCCCGCGAGCGCGCGCTCGGCTGCCGGAGGGACGTGCGCGGCCCCCTTCTGGATCGTCGCGTTCGCCTTCGCCACCTCGCCGTTGGCGAAGTACTGCAGGACCGTGAGCGGCACGGCGACGACGGCCGCGATCTCGATCAGCGTCACCCAGCGGGCTCTGTACACATCGAAGGCCGCCTCGAGCAGGTCGCCGATCCCTTTCGGATGGAGCGGCGGAGGAGGAGGCAGCGGCGGCGGGGGCAGTTCGATCGGGCTCCCCATGGATGTCCTCCTCGTCCGGCCTTCCGGTCCGAGCCTAGGGTCACGGCCCGAGCGGGGCAAGGACACCCCCGGCCCGCACCTAGCCTCCAGGCCCTCGGGGCCCGGTTCTCGCGGTGAGAAGCTACAAGCGTCCGCGGACGGAGACAGGAACTCGGAGATGGATCCGGAACCCGTGCTGGTGACGTACGCGAGCACGCAGGGCTCGACGGCCGAGATCGCCGACGCAATCCGTGACGGCCTCCTCGAGCATGAGGTGGACACGGTGGCACTCCCGGTCGGCGAGGTACGCGACCTCGCCAGGTATCGGGCGGTCGTGCTCGGGAGCGCGGTGTACGCGGGCCACTGGGACGCGGAGGCGGCCCGATCCCTCCGCAGGAACCGCAGGGCGCTCGCCGAACGCGACGTCTGGCTGTTCCAGAGCGGACCGCTCAACGACTCGGCCGACCGCGAGACCGTCCCGCTGCCGAGGAAGGTCGCCGCGCTCGCCGAGCGGATCGGCGCCCGCGGACACACGACCTTCGGCGGGAAGCTCGACTCGGACGCGCGTGGCTTCGTCGCGCGGAAGATGGTCGCGAACGGGCTCGCCGGCGACTTCCGCAACTTCGAGCGGGTCCGCGCCTTCGCCTGCGAGATCGCCGGAGCGCTCTCCTCGCATACCGCGTGAGACCCCGCCGCCGGATACCATCCGGGTCATGACGACGCCACACACGATCCCCCTACTCCAGGTCGGGGGCACGCGCCGCGAGACCGGCCTCCAGGTCGGTGAGGCCTGCGCCGATGTGATCCGCGCCGAGGTCGCGTTCGACGACTCGAAGGTCCCGGGCGAACGCACGCGCGGAGAACAGCTCGCGCTCGCGGCCCGCTACCGGGAGGTCACGGCGGCCGCATACCCCTGGTACATGGACGAGATCGAGGGGATAGCGGAAGGAGCCGGCGTGGACCCACTCCCACTGTTCGCCTCCATGATCGAGGAGATCTGGTACGAGCCCCGCTCGCCGATCGCCGGCCGGTGCACCGACCTCGTCGCGGTCGCGCCGGCCACGGCCGGTAGCCACGTGCTGGTCGCGCACAACAACGACATGCCGCGCACGTACCAGGAACAGCTCGTCGCGATCGAGTGGAGCATCGAGGGCGACCCCGTGGTCCTCACGATCGGGAACGGCGCCTGGATGAGCGCTGGGTGGAACTCGGCCGGCATCTCGTTCACGGGCAACGAGCTCTCGCCGAACGACGAGAAGATCGGCATCCCGCGCGAGATCCAGTTCCGCTCGATGCTGCGGCAGCCGACGATGTGGGCCGCGGTCGCCGAGGCGCTGCGGCCGGACCGAGCGTCCTCCTACAACAACGTCGTCGTGTCGCGGGAGGGCGAGGTCGTGAACGTCGAGGGCTCGGCGACCGACGCCGAGCTGACCGGGGTCTCGGAGGCGGGCACCCTCGTGCACACGAACCACTTCGTGAGCGAGCGGATGCTGCCGTTCGAGGGCGACCCCGAGTACGCGCAGCACTCGGCGATCCGCTATCACCGCGCGGAGCAGCTGCTCGCCGCCGAGGCGCCGGGCACGATCACCGTCGAGAAGCTCCGCGCGATGCTCTCCGACCACGAGACCGCGCCGAGCTCGCTCTGCCGGCATCCGGAGATCTACGGCGGTCCCAAGGACTCCGCGACCGCGTTCTGGTGCATCGCCGACATGACGGAGATGCTGGTGTGGTTCGGGCGAGGGAACCCCTGTGACTCGGTCACGCAGGAGTACGCCTTCTCGGCCTGAGTCCTACGGCTCCGGGATCGCGCGGTCCTCGAGCAACGCGACCACCTCCGCGCTCGTCGCGAGGTCCAGCGGCGAGCGGCCCTCGTCGTTCTCCGCGAGGGGATCGGCGCCGTGCTCGAGCAGGAACTCGACGAGCTGCGCGTCGCCGTTCTGTGCGGCTGAGTGGAGCGGCGTCCCACCGCCCTCCCGCCGCGTGTCGACCTCGGCCCCGCTCTCCACGAGCAGCTTCACGACCTCGAACCGCCGGCTGGCGACGGCGAGGTGAAGCGGCGTATAGCCGTCGGGCGTCCGCGCGCCGACGAGCGAGGGATCGGCGTCGAGCAGCCCCTCGACGCGCCCCGCGTCGCCCGACCGGATCGCCTCGATCAGTTCGTGCGCGCCGCCCATCTCCACCCCCGCAGAACGCCCCGACGAGAGCCGCGTGGTCGCGCGCTCGCGTAGGCCCCGACGCCGAGCGGAAGCCTAGGCCTTCCCCTCCGCCTCGGCCTCCATCCGGATCAGGTACGTGTAGTAGTCGCGGATCTCGAAGAGGTGGGCGAGCGCGATCTTGCCCGTCATGAGCGGGTCGTCGTGGGTGACGTCGGTCCTGGGATCGCACGTCCCGTGCTCGAGCTCGACGCCGAGCCCCAACCGGAGCTGCTCCAGCTCGATGCCCTCGGCCGCTAGATCGACACCCAGGTCCTTCGCGATCTGCTCGGCTTCCGCCGACGTGAACTCCTTCTTCCCCGTCATGGCTACCTCCTTGATCCCACGTCAATCCTACGAGCAACCGACATCGAGGTCCGGGACCGGGGCTGCAACGGCGCCGGACCTCGGCATCCCGCGGTGTGGCGCCACGACGCGGATGCCGCTCGGCGGTTGCTCCGGTACGCTTGGCCGCGATCCGGCCGAAGCGTCGCCCTGAGGAGGTTCCCGGAGTGCTCGAGGTAGCCAGACAGGCGGTCGACGCCGCCCGCTCAGCTGGCGCCGGCTACGCCGACGCCCGCGTCGTCCGGGAGGACTCCGAGTCGCTCACCGTCCGGAATCAGGAGATGGAGGGCATCAATCGCTCCTCCTCGGAGGGCATCGGGATCCGGGTGCTCGTGAGCGGCTACTGGGGCTTCGCGGCGACCGCACGGATGGAGGAGGCCGAGATCGCGCGCACGGCCAGGGCGGCCGTCGCGATCGCGCGGGCCGCGTCGCGCCTGCCGCGCGAGCCGGTGAAACTCGCCGAGGTCGAACCGGTCACCGGCACCTGGCAGAGCCCGATGCAAGAGGACCCGTTCAACGTCTCGCTCGAGGAGAAGATCTCGCTCCTGATGGAGGCAACCCGGCGCATGCAACAGGTGAAGGGGCTGGCGTTCGCCGAAGGCGGGATCGACCTGCACCGGTGCCGGACCTATCTCGTGACGAGCGAGGGCGCCGCGATCGAACAGACGATCGTCGATTCCGGCGCCGGCATCGAGGGCACGAGCATCGGCGAGGGCGAGATGCAGCGCCGCTCGTACCCGAACTCGTTCCGCGGTCACATCGCGGCCGCTGGCTGGGAGCACATCGAGAAGCTGGGGTTGGTCGAGGAGGCCGAGCGGACCGCGACCGAGGCCGTCGAGCTGCTCTCGGCGAAGGATTGCCCGAGCGAGATCACGACGCTCGTCCTCGATTCCGACCAGGTCGAGCTGCAGATCCACGAGTCGATCGGCCACGCCGTCGAGCTCGACCGCGTGCTCGGCATGGAGGAGGCGTTCGCCGGCTCGTCGTTCGTGCGGCCGGAGGACCGAGGCAAGCTCCGCTACGCGAGTCCGCTCGTGTCGATCACGGCCGATGCTACGCTCCCCGGCGGCCTCGGCTCGTTCGGGTGGGACGACGAGGGCGTCCCGGCGCAGCGGATCCCGATCATCGTCGACGGGGTCTTCCAGGATTTCATCTCCTCGCGCGAGACGGCCAGCGTGCTCGGGTTGCCGTCGTCGGGCGCGATGCGCGCCGACGGCTGGCAGAACCTTCCGCTGATCCGCATGACGAACATCTCGATCGAGCCGCGCGAGGGCTCGCTCGCCGACATCATCGGCGACACCGAGGACGGAGTCTTCATGGCCACGAACAACTCGTGGTCGATCGACGACAAGCGCGTGAACTTCCAGTTCGGTTGCGAGATCGGTCGGCGCATCAAGGGCGGCCAGCTGACGGAGACGTATCGGAACCCGACCTACACCGGCATCACGACCGAGTTCTGGCGCTCGTGCGACGCGGTCGGCGGTCGCGAGGACTGGATGCTGTGGGGCACACCGAACTGCGGCAAAGGCCAGCCGGAGCAGACCGCGCGTGTCGGCCACGGCGCGTCGCCGGCCAGGTTCCGGGGTGTGCAGGTGGGGATCCGCTGATGCCCGGCGTGATCGGTCCCGACGAGGCCCGTCGAGTCTCGCAGGCAGCGCTCGAGGCCCCGGGCGTCGACGGCGTCGAGGTCCTGTTCATGCACGAATGGGGCGGGCTCACGCGGTTCGCATCCTCGGCGATCCACCAGAGCACGTGGCGCGAGGACACCGAGGTGCGGGTCCGCGTCGTGAAGGGCGGGAGGATCGGCGTCGCGGCGACGAACGGATGGTCGCCGGAGGGCGCCCGCAAGGCGGCGGAGAGCGCACGCGAGATGGCCGAAGTGGTGTCGCCGGACCCGATGTTCCCCGGGCTTGCACCGCCACAGGCCGTTCCAGCGCGCGACGCCTTCGACGAGGCGACCGCGTCGGCTACCCCCGAGGAGCGCGCCGAGGGCATCGCGACCCTAGTCGCGCAGTGCCCGTACGGGTTCGAGGCGGCCGGCGCCTTCGAGACGGTCACCTCTGAGGTCTCCGTCGCGAACACCGAGGGGCAGTTCTGCTGGTTCCCGACAACCCAGGCCTCCCTAAGTGCGGTCGTCACCGGCGGAGAGGGCGGGAACGGCTTCGCGGAGGTGTTCGCCGTGAGTGCAGCCGAGATCGACCCCGGGGCGATCGGACGCCGTGCGGCGGAGAAGGCCGCCCTCGGGCAGAACCCCCGCGAGATCGAGCCGGGCCGGTACACGGTCGTGCTCGAGCCGTCGGCGGTGTCCACGCCGATCGGGTTCCTCGCGTGGATCGGCTTCGGCGGCCGGTCGCTCGCCGAGGGACGCTCGTGCTTCTCCGCCAAGGACGGACAGCAGGTGGTCGCGCCCTCCGTCACGATCTACGACGACGCGCTCTCCCCGCTCACACTCGGCGTGCCGTTCGACTTCGAGGGCGTCCCGCGCCGGCGCGTCGACCTGATCAAGGACGGCGTGTTCCTCGGCGGCGTCTACGACCTCCGGACCGCGAAGCAGACCGGCAGACAGACGACCGGACACGCGCTCCCACCGCCGAACCCCGAGGGCCCGTTCCCGCTGAACCTGTTCCTCGCGCCGGGTGACGCGACCCTCGAGGAGATGATCGCGTCGACCGAGCGCGGCCTGCTCGTCACGCGCTTCCACTACTCGAACGTCGTGCACCCGGTGGAGTCGACGATCACCGGCATGACGCGCGACGGGACGTTCCTGATCGAGAACGGTGAGATCGCCCACCCGGTGAGGAACCTGCGCTTCACCCAGTCGATCGTCGAGTCCCTGTCGAACGTGATGATGATCGGCCGCGACACGGTGCTCGCGAGCGAGTTCTTCTTCTCATCCTCGCGCGTACCGGCCCTCAAGGTCGACGGATTCCGGTTCACCGGTCGCTCCGACCACTAGCGGGCTGGTCGGAGCGTCAGCGACCCGCGAGGGCGCGGAGCGAGGCGAAGCTCGCTGGGTCGCAGGTGGCACTGCCGAGTCGGATCGGGTCGTACCGGGTCCCGTGGCAGTCGGAGCCGCCGGTCGCGACGAGCCCCAGGCGCTCAGCCACCGCACGGTAGTAGGCGCGCGCCTCCGGGCTGTGGTCGGGGTGGTCTACCTCCAGACCCTGCATGCCGACTTCCGCCATGGCCTCGACCAGCCCATCGGGGACCGAGCTCTCACCGCCCCACATGCCGGGATGCGCGAGGACGCAGATCCCGCCCGCCTCGCGGATCAGCTTCACGGCATCGAGCGGATGGAGGGCGTGCTTCGGCACATGCGCCGGACCGCCGTCGGCGATGTACTCGTCGAACGCCTGAGCCTCGGTCTCGACCATGCCGGCCTCGACCATGGCCTGCGCGACGTGGGGGCGGATTATGTTGCCGCCGCCCGCGATCTCGCGGACCCGGTCGAACGAGATGTCGAAGCCGAGCGCCTGGAGCTTCTCGACCATGCGCTCCCCGCGCCGGAACCGATCGTCCCGGAGCCGCGCGAGCTCGGCCTGCAACCCCTCATCCCCGACGTCCATCCAGTAGCAGAGGACGTGGACACTCGTGTTCTCGTACTCGGCAGAGAACTCGACTCCGGGCACGACCTCGATCCCGACGGCGCGGCCCGCGACGAGCGCCTCCTCGAGCCCGTCGGTCGTGTCGTGGTCGGTCAGGGCGACGACGTCCAGAGCCCGCTCGACGGCCAGCCGAACGATCTCCGCCGGCTCGAAGGTGCCGTCGGAGCGGTTCGAGTGCGTGTGGAGGTCGATGCCCGGCATGGTCGAACCATGCTGGCAGACACGACCCGCGAACGTCACACGCGCCCGACGAGCATCACGCGAGGCTCAGTCGATGGGGGCGACGGGCTCGCGGCGGGACTGCGCTGCAACCGTTACGTAGATGCCGGCCAGTATCAGCGCGCCACCTGGGAACGCCGTCCAGCGGGGGACCTCCTGGAAGAACAGCAGGGCGAGGAGCGTGGAGCCGACGGGCTCGCCCGTCACCGCGATGGCCACCACCCCCGTCTCGACGTGCGCGAGAAGGTAGTTGAAGACCGTGTGCCCGAGGATCTGCGGCACGAGCGCCATCAGCGCGAACAGCCCCCAGACCCTCGGTTGGAACCCCGTGAACGGTCTCCCCGACACGAGCATCACGACCGCCAGCACGACCGCACAGGTCGTGTACGCGATGCCCGTGTACGTCAGCAGGGAGAGCCGCTGCCTGAGGTTCCGCCCGCTGACGAAGTACCCGGCCGCCGCCACGGCACCGAGAAGGGCGAGCAGGTCGCCGAACGCCGCACGCCGTGACAGCCCGAAGTCGCCGCCCGAGATCGCCGCCGCGCCCACGAGCGACAGCGAGATGCCGACCATCGCGGCCCGAGAGACCCGCTGCCCCATCGCCCGCTCGATCAGCGTTACCCACACGGGCTGGGTGGTCACGAGCACCGTGCTCGCCGCGACGGTCGTGTACGAGAGGGACGGAACCCAGAGTGCGAAGTGGACGGCGAGGAGGGTCCCGGCGAGCAGGGCCGCCACCCACTGCCTGCGCGAGAGTCCGCGGATCTCGTCGCGGTGCCGGGCGAGCGCGAGCGGCAGCAACACCGCGGCCGCCATCGCGTTGCGGTAGAAGGCGACCGACAGCGCCGGGGCACGCGCCCAGCGGATCAGGATCGAGGCGAACGAGACCGCGACGACACCCAGGGCCAGCGCAGCGAGATGTCGTCGGGACATGGGCCCATTATCGTTGCGGTATGGCGCGCGTCACCGTCTTCGGCGCAGGGGCCATGGGCACCGCATTCGCGATGCACGCGGTCCGCCGGGGCCTCGACACCGCGCTCTGGGCCAACCCGTACGACGAGCTCGCGCTCGAGCACCTCCGCTCGGAGGGGCGGCACCCACTCCTGCCCGAGCACCTCCCTGCCGGCATCCGGGTCTTCGGCCCGGACGCGCTCGACGAGGCAGCCGTCGGTTGCGAGATCGCGGTCATGGCGGCAAACTCGCACGGCGCCCGCTCGCTGGCGCGGATGGTCGTCGGTGCGATCTCTGGCGTGCGTCTCGTGGTCTCGGTCGCGAAGGGCCTGGAGCCGGAGACCGGCCTTCGGATCTCCGCGGTCTACGGCGAGGAGCTTGCGGCCGAGGTCGTCGCGATCGGGGGTCCGTGCCTCGCGGCCGAGCTCGCCGAGGCGCTGCCCACGGCTGCGGCCTGGGCATCCGGTGACGGCGGCGCGACCGCGAGGGAGGCCGGCGCGCCGTTCGAGTCCGACGACTACCAGATCCTCTACACCGACGACGTCGTCGGCGTGGAGCTCTGCTCGACGATGAAGAACGTGGCCGCGATCGGGCTCGGGTTCCTCGACGGCCTCGGCAAGCCCATCCAAGAGGACTTCAAGAACGCGAAGGCCGCGCTGTTCGCGGAGGCCACGCGCGAGCTGTCTGAACTCGTGAGTGCGCTCGGCGGGCGGGCCGAGACGGCGCTCGGGCTCGCCGGCGTCGGCGATCAGCTCGTCACCAGCCTCGGCGGGCGGAACCGCCTCTACGGCGAGCTCGTCGGGGCCGGCAACCCGCCCGACAAGACCCTCGAGGAGATGGAGGGGCGCGGGATGACGGTCGAGGGCGTCGACTCGACCCGCGACGTTCATCGCCTGGCCGCGGAGGCCGGGGTCGACCTTCCCTACCACCTCGCCGTCTACCGGGTGCTGTTCGAGGGCGCCGATCCTCGGCGCGTGCTGGAGGTGCTCCGCTGACCTACCCGCAGGTCGCGTACCGGCCCTAGCCCCTACAACGCGCGAGCCCTCGGGATGATCCCTTCGGCCCAGATCCCGAGCATCGAGAGGTCGGGAACGGCGAACGGGAGCGGCGCCGGCGACACGATCATCTCCTCGACGCCGAGCGCCGCGAAGGCCGCCAGACGCTCGAGCACCTGCTCCGGGGTGCCCGTCAGCGTGTCGGCCGCGAAGGTGTCGATGTGCTCGCCGTCGAACGCGCCGCCGGGCATCCAGCGTTGCATGGCACGGAACCGCGCCGTGAGGTCGTCCGGGTCCTCGCCGACGATCGAGTAGAGCCCGACCGACAGTCGTAGCGTGGACGGGTCCCGCCCCTCCTCTTCACAGATCTCGCGCGTCCGACGTACGCGCCCGGCGTACGCGCCCGGCGCCCATCGCCACACCGTGTTCCATCCATCCGCGTGCCGAGCGGCGAGGCGGAGCGACCGGTCGCCGCCCTTCGCACCGACCCACAGCGGCGGGCGCGGACGCTGCGCCGGACGGGGATGGTTGTAGGCCTCACGCAGATGGAAGAGGTGTCCCTCGAAGGTCGCCGGCTCCTCCTCGCCGAACAGGGCGCCGAGCACCCGGAGCGTCTCCTCCAAGATCACGAACCGCTCCCCCACCGTGCCGAATGGGACCCCGAACGCCTCGAACTCCTCCCGATACCAGCCCGCGCCGAGGCCGAGGTCGAGGCGACCGCCCGACAGCAGGTCGATGGCGGACGCGGTCTTCGCGAGGATCGCCGGGTGCCGGAACGGCGCGCAGAGCACGAGCGTACCGAGACGCACGCGCTCCGTCGCCACCGCGAGTGCGGCGAGCGTGGTGAGCGGCTCGAGCGAACCCCGTGGCTCCGGTGGGCCCCCGTAGCGCGCGAGTGAGAGGAAGAAGTGGTCGGAGATCCACACCGAGTCGAACCCGAGCCGCTCGGCCTCGCGCGCGACCTCGGCCGTCCGCGCGAAGGTGATGGAACCCCCGCCGGAGAGCGAGAAGTCGTAGTGCGGCAGGGCAAGGCCGATCCGCATCGGCAGGAACCTACATGTAGCGGAGGACGTCGGCCGGACCGGTGACCTCGACACCGGCCGGGATGTGGATGCCGGCCGGGATCTTCAGCCGCGGATAGATCGACACGTTGCCCGAGAGGCGCACACCCGCGTAGACGATGACCTCGTCGCCGAGCGCCACACCCCCCTCGATGCCCGTCTGGTTCCAGGGCTCGGAACGGATCTCCGACATCGAGCCGACCACGGCGTCCGAGAGGTGTGCCCCCGCGCCGATGATGGCGCCGTCGCGGATCTGCGATCGGAGGATGGTCGCGTCGCGGTGTACCTCGACGTCGTCGTCGAGGTTCGATTCGCAGATCGTGACGCCGGGGTGGATCTCGCAGAAACGCCCGATGCGCACGGCCGGCCCGATCTTGACCAGCCCCTCGGCGAGCTTCTCCGCGAGCGTCGTGCCGCTCGTCGAGTCGCGCATCGAGAGCGACTCCGGCGCGATCCACACGTGGCTCTCGAGGTCGAAGGGTGGACCGAGCAGTCGGTCGACCGCCTGGAAGTCACCCCGCAGCACCGCGACCATCGTCTCGACGTAATCACCGACGTTCCCGAGGTCACCGATCCGGCGTACCGGGAACGTGTGGACCGGATAGCCGTTGCCCACCAGCCACGGCAGCAGGTCCTTGCCGAAGTCCAGGCGCCGCTCGCGCAGCTCCGCGATCTGGGGGTTCGACGCCAGCCCCCGGATGACCTGCGAGTCGATCAGGTAGAAACCCGCGTTGGTCATCAGCGGCAGCCGCTTGAAATCCGCGTCGCTCTCGGCATGGAAGTGCTCACGCAGTTCGGCGAGCGTCGGCTTCTCGACGAACTCCGTCACGCGGTGGTCGTCGTCGGCGAGTATCACGCCGTACTTCTCGGCGACCTCGTCGGGCTCGCGTATCATCGCGGCGATCGTTGCGACCGCGCCGCTCCGCATGTGTTCCTCGTACATGGGCGCGAGGTCGAAGTCGATGATCGAGTCGGTCGGGAACACGAGCGCGGGCTGCGAGAGGTCCCAGTAGTCGAGCATCCGCAGGGTGGAGTCGGCGCTGCCGGTCGACAGCGCGTCGTACTTCACCGGGGAGTACTTGACGTCGACGCCGAAGCCCTCACCATAGCCGATCATGACCTTGATCTGGTACCGGTTCTCCTTGCCGTGGGCGATGACGTAGTAGTCCTTGATGCCCTCGTTCGACAGGATCTGGATCACCCAGCGGATCAGCCGACGCCCGAGGAAGGACATCGCCGCCTTCGAGCGGAGGTAGCCGGGGGCTTTCAGCGTGAGCGGGCGTGCCCGCAGACCCTGGCCTCCGGCGAGGCCGATGCCCACGATCTCGGATACCTCGGCCACGCACCCAGCATCACACAGAGGTTCCATCGGGGGCAACTGGTCGGATACGTGTACAGGGCGCTGATCAGGGCCCGGCGCTCTGGTCGACCGTGCCCGAGAGCACGACCTCGCCCGAGGCGTTCGTGACGAGCGCCGTCGTGTAGCCGGTCAGATCCTGGTCCTCGAACTGTCGGAAGACGTCGGCCCCGCCCGCCGAGTCGAGCCCGGAGATGCGGCCGACCCGCAGCGTGTCGCCGGCCGCGTTCTGCAGCGTCACGCGGTAGGGCATCTGCGCCGGATCCTTGGCGAGCCCGTTGACGATCACGATCGTGAAGTCCAGGGTCGTCGGCGAGACGAGCTGCAGCACCGCGCCGCCGCCCAGGTGCCCGGCCGTCGGCGCGAGCTGCCCCATGTGGGTCTCGTCGGGTGGCAGCTGCGCTATCGGGACCCAATCCCTCAGCATCCGCGCGAACCGCTGGAACGCGTCTTCACGCCGCGCCTCGGCGGCGGCGGCCTGGTCGGCGAACCTGTCCGCTCGACCGGCCATCGCCGAGCCCCAGCCGAGGGCCGCGACGGTGACCATCGCGGCGATCGCGAGCGCCGCCGAGGCGCGGGTGCGCCGCGACGTCCCCGGAGCTCCGGCCGCCTGCCGGATGCGCGACACGATCCTGTCACCGAGCCCGCGCGGAACCGGCGCTGGCTCGAGCGTGTAGGCGAACGTCGCCACAGCGGCCCCGAGGTCGGATGCCTCCTTGCGGCACCCGGCGCACCACTGCAGGTGACGCTCCACAGCGACGCGCTCGGGCTCGGGCAGCACCCCCACCGCGAACTCCGGGAGCTGCTCGCGGATCTCGACGCAGCTCACGGCCGCTCCTTGTCCTGGTTGGCCCGGCGCACCTTTATCAGCGCCGTACGCAGTCGAGTCTTGATGGTCCCGAGCGGGATGCCGTCGGCCTCTGCGATCTCGCGGGCGGTCAGGCCGCCGAAGTAGGCGCGCGCCAGCAACCGGCGCTCGGCGTCGGACAGCGACTCCAGAGCACGGATGGCCGCGTCGCGCTCCATGAGCGGCTCCTCCTCGTCGGCCGACGGAGCCTCGGGGAGTTCGTCGACCAGCACGAGGCGCGGTCTCGTCACGCCGGTCTCCCGGCGGAGGCGGTCCACGGCGAGGTTGTGCGCGATCGTCATGAGCCAGGTCGAGAGTCGTCCGCGACTCGCGTCGAAACGGGCCGCCTTCCGCCATGCCGTGAGGAACACGTCCTGCGTGAGTTCCTCGGCAGCCTCCGGACTGCCCAGCAGCCGGAACCCGAGCGTGAAGATGGGTCGCGCGAACCGCGCATACAGCGCGCGCACGGCGTCCTCGTTACCGGCAAGGAGCCCCTCGACAAGCTTCTGCTCCTCTCGCGCGACGAGCGGCCCGTTGTGCCGCGAGCTCACTCGTGCCTCCTTCCCGGTATACGGCCGCCGTTCCCCGGGCGGTTTTCCCGATGGTATCCCCCGATTGTCCCATCCGGGCCCTCGTTCGAGGCCGGCGCGTCCCTCCCCGGACTCGCGGCGATCGCCTCGCGGTGCGATGATGCGGGCATGAACGCCCTGCGGCGTGCTCTCGGTTTAATCGGCGCGGTCGCAGCTTCCCTCTCGCTGCTCACCCTCCCCGCCCACGCGCAGGCGACGACGGTTCCGACGCCGACGGTGACGGCGCTCCGGCTCTCCGGAGTGGTCGACCCCTTCATGGCGAATTACGTCCGAGGCGGCATCGAGGCCGCCAACGCCGAGGCCGCGGCCGCCGTGCTCATCACGATCGACACTCCCGGGGGGCTCGACTCCTCCATGCGGGAGATCATCCAGTCCATCCTCGGATCCCGCGTGCCGGTGGTCTGCTACGTCTGGCCGGAGGGAGCACGTGCTGCCTCGGCCGGCACGTTCATCATGATGGGCTGCCCGGTCGCGGCGATGGCGCCCGCCACCAACATCGGCGCCGCGCATCCGGTCGGCGTCGCAGGCGCGATCGAGGAGCAGAAGGTCACGAACGACGCCGTCGCCTACATCCAGAGCCTGGCCGATCTCCGCGGCCGCAACGCCCAGTGGGCCCGCACGGCCGTGGTCGACTCCGTCAGCATCCCCGCGCAGGAGGCGCTTCGGATCAACGTGATCGACGTCATCGCGCCGAGCGAGCAGGCTCTGCTCAACGAGATCAACGGCCGGACCGCGCCCGTCGCGGGTGGTCAGACCGTCACGCTCAACACGGCGGGAGCCGTCATCGAGGTCCGCAACATGGGGCTCGGCGCGCGGATCCTGCACACGCTGCTGACCCCCGACTTCGCGTTCATCTTCTTCTACCTGGGCCTGGGGCTCATCATCATCGAGCTGCTCCACCCGGGGCTGTCCGTTCCGGGCATCCTCGGCCTCATCTCGCTCGTCGCCGCGTTCGTGACGTTCGGCCTTCTGCCGGTGCAGCTGATCGGCATCGCGCTGTTGCTCGCCTCGGCGCTCTTCTTCCTCATCGAGTTGAAGCATCCCGGACTCGGCGTGCCCACCGTCGGCGGCGCTGTCACGCTCGTCGTCGGCGGGCTCCTGCTGTTCAACCCTTCTGTGCCGAGCGCCCAGGTGTCGCTGTGGGTGATCATCCCGGTCGCCGGGCTCGTCGTGCTGTTCTTCGGAACGGTGGTGAACGCGGCGCTCCGCGCTCGCCACATGCCGCCGGCGATGGGCCTGGAGCGCCTGATCGACCGCGAGGGGACGGTCCAGGCGGACCTGGCACCCGAGGGTGTCGTGCTCGTAGCGTCGGAGGAGTGGTCGGCACGGTCGGTGGCGGGTCCCTTGCGCAAAGGCGAGCACGTGCGCGTCGTGGGCGTGGACCGACTGCGGCTCGACGTCGAACCGATCGGGGAGCAGACTCCGGCCGTGCCGGAGTCGGAAGGGGGGAATACGTGACCGGGTTGCTCATCGGCCTCGGGGTGGTGCTGATCCTTCTCATCCTGATCCTGCCGAACGCGATCAAGATCGTCCGCGAGTACCAGCGGTTGGTGCTCTTCCGCCTCGGCCGCTGTGTCGGCATCCGCGGCCCTGGCTTCGTCCTCATCATCCCCATCGTCGACCGCGTGGTCTGGGTCGACCTCCGCGAGCAGTACCTCGAGATCCCCCACCAGACCGCCATCACCGAGGACAACGCGTCGATCTCGATCGACTTCATCGTGTTCAACAAGGTGGTCGACGCGCAGATGAGCGTGGTCTCGGTCGGCAACTTCGCCGGCGCGGCACAGAACATCGCTGCCACGACGTTGCGATCGGTCGTCGGCGACATGGCCCTCGACGACTGCCTGGCCAAGCGCGAGCAGATGAACGAGGTCCTGCGCGTCAAGCTCGACGAGGTCACCGAGCGGTGGGGCGTGAAGGTGACGAACGTCGAGATCCGGGAGATCATCCCGCCGCCGCAGGTTCAGGAGGCCATGACCCGTCAGATGTCGGCCGAACGAACCCGGCGGGCCGTGGTGACCGAGGCCGAGGGCACGAAGCAGGCGGCCATCACGGTCGCCGAAGGCAGCAAGCAGGCGGCGATCCTGAACGCCGAGGGCGACCGCCAGGCGGCCATCCTGCGAGCAGAGGGCTTCTCGCTGGCGCTCACGAAGATCTTCGAGGCGGCGCGCAACGTCGATGCGAAGACCATGAGCCTCCAGTACCTCGATGCCCTGAAGCAGATCGGTCAATCCCCATCGACGAAGTTCGTGATCCCGATGGAGTTCACGAACCTGCTGTCGGGGATCACCGGGTTCTCGCAGAAGACGTTCGGCGGAGACAAGGCCGGCGGGGAGCCCGCGTAGGGCGCGGTCCGGGCTCGCGAGACGCGCCCAGGCGTCGACTACATGCCGCTCCCGCGGGCGACGAGCCGGCACACGGTGCGCTCGACGAACGGCGAGAACTCCTGGAGGCGGAGCGGCGGCTTCAGCCCGCGCAGCATCCCGGCCAGGAGCCCCCTGTGGATCGCGCATGCGAGCTCGCGATGATCCTCCGCGAGGTCGCGGAACGGACAGTCGCGGAGCGAGACCTCGACCGTCTGCCCGCCACGACGGTGGAAGCGAGGGTCGAACCCGGCCCGCGCCATCGCCTCCTGCAAGACTGCGAGGTTCCGGCGCGCCGGAAGGCGCGTGCCGGGCTTCGGGCCGCCCTGCGCGACCAGGTACTGCCCCCACTCCATGGCGAGGGCCTCGGCCCGCTCGAGCGAGCGCTTGCCGGTGAGCAGCCCGGCCAGGATCTCGGCCAGCAGGCGATAGTCGCGCCCCTCGGCCTCCTCCCGGACGGCGATCGAGTAGAGCGTCTGAGGCCGCCCGACGGCGGAACCTCTCCGGACCTCGCGCGCCACGAGGCCGACCTCCTCGAGGCGGCGCAGGTGGGGACGGAGCGTGTTCGGGTGGAGCGACAGGCGCGCCGAGAGTTCGCGGACAGAGACCGGGCGACCGGACAGCCCGAGGTACCTGTACAGCCGGAACCGGGTGTCGTCTGCGAGAGCCTTGTGCACCTCGAGCGGCTTGGGCCCGACCTCGGCCATCGACGTCTCCGGCCGTGCGCCGTACCATGGGAACGGGTATTCACACGGTTCGCACGGTCGCAAACAGGATAATCCTGCGAGGTCAGATGGTCACCGAAGCACAGATCCGCGAGGCGCTGCGGAGCGTCGCCGATCCCGAGATCGGGCGCCCGATCGAGGATCTCGACATGCTCCAGGGCATCGAGGTCGAGGGCGACCTCGTCCGCGTCCGCGTGCTGCTGACGGTGCCCGAGTGCCCTCTGCAGGATCGCATCGACGGCGACGTGAAACGCGCCCTGGAGGGGATCGGGGTGCGTCGGGTCGAGGTCAGCATGGCGCCCATGAGCGAGGAGCAACGAGCGGGCCTCGTGGCCAAGCTCCGGGGCACCGCGGCTCCCCCGTCGCAGCCCACGTTCTTCGCGGACGGTCGCAACACCGTGATCGCCGTGGCGTCGGGGAAGGGCGGCGTCGGCAAGTCCTCCGTAGCCGTGAACCTCGCGGCGGCGCTCGCGGCCGACGGCTACCGGGTCGGTGTGCTCGACGCCGACGTCTGGGGCTTCTCGGTACCGCGGATGATGGGCGTCACCGGGCAGCCCGTCGGTCTCGACGACATGATCCTGCCGCTCGAGGCGCACGGTGTGAAGGTCATCTCGATGGGCTTCTTCGTACCGGAGGAGACGCCGGTCATCTGGCGCGGACCCATGCTGCACAAGGCGATAGAGCAGTTCCTCGGCGACGTGTACTGGGGAGACCTCGACTTCCTGCTCGTCGATCTGCCACCGGGCACAGGCGACGTCGCGATCTCGCTCGCGTCGTTCCTGCCGGGCGCGTCGATGCTCGTCGTCACGACGCCGCAGGACGCCGCTCGCAAGGTCGCCGAACGCGCCGGCAAGATGGCCGAGAAGACGAACCTGCGCCCGATCGGCGTGATCGAGAACATGTCGTGGTTCGTCTGTCCCCACTGCGGAGAGCGAACGTCGATCTTCGGCGACGGCGGCGGGGCCGAGACGGCAGAGACCCTGGGCGTGCCACTCCTCGGACAGGTGCCGCTCGTGCCGGCGCTCCGAGAGGGCGGTGACGAGGGCACGCCGATCGTCGTGTCCCACCCGGACTCCCCTGCCGGTCGCGCGCTCCGTGAGGCCGCGCGGAAGGTCGCGGAGACCGCGAGGTCGAGGGCCGGGTAGCGAGCCGTCAGGCGCCGCGTGCCGGGAGTGGCTCGGCTGGCTCCGACGGGGCCCCGCGCTTCTTGCCGAGCGCCCAAAGGAGGAGCGTCAGCAGGCAGACGGCCGAGACCGTGAGCCCGGTCCACTGGCTGCCGGTGAGTCCGAAGAACCGCTTGTCGACGCGGAGTAAGTCCTCGAACACACGCCATGCGCCGTACCACGCGCCGAACGTCAGCGTGAGGATGCCGGCGCGCCGCGGCTCGCGCGAGAGCGCGTAGAGCAGGAGGAACAGCAGCGTCGCGCTGAACATGTCGTACAGCGCCGCCTGGTGCACACCTATGCCACGCGAGATCACGTCGCCGTTCGCCGCGAGCAGCGTCGCGCCCGACTTCGTGATCACGATCTGCTGACCCCCCTGCAGCGCCTCGCGGCACGTGCCGGCCACGCACGAGAACCCCGCCAGGTTCCCGCCCTTGTACTGGAACGCGAGCAACCAGTTCGTGGGCTTGCCGAGGTGGTCGCCGATGATGAGGTCTCCGATCCGGCCGAACGCGATGCCGAACGACAGGCCGATCACGGCCGGGTCCATCACCTGGAAGAACCGGTAGCCGTACCGCCGGAACATCGGGAGGTTGATCAGCACCGCGCCCGTGATCCCGCCGAGCAGGCTGATCCCGCCCTTCCAGATCGCGAGCATGTCGAGGACGCCGTTGAACTCCGAGAAGTGCCCGATCACGTAGAACAGACGCGCCCCGATGATCGCGCCGACGAGGGCCCAGAACACCATCGTGTTGATGTGCTCGACGGAGAGACCACGCTTCGGGCCCTCGCTCGCGAGTATCCAGGCGCCGAACAGGAAGCCGATCGCGATGCCGA
>Ga0315282_10000679_pt1 | contig 66842 bp, 56 predicted proteins | sample YL17G07_20_MG_FD_203693 | JGI IMG/M metagenome (GOLD analysis project Ga0315282, IMG submission 203693) | Sediment microbial communities from Yellowstone Lake, YNP, Wyoming, USA - YL17G07_20 | ecosystem: Environmental > Aquatic > Freshwater > Lake > Sediment | place: USA: Wyoming | collected...
CACCCTTTCCTCCCGGGTGGCGGGAAATCAACCGCGGGTAGGCGCCCCTCCTCTCCCTGCCCTCTCCTCCCCGCTCGCGGGGAGGAGAGGGATTAGAGTGATATGCGGGTCCGAAAGGGAGAGGAGGGGGACGCCTGTGGGTAAAAGCCTAGACAAGGCGCTCCGGTGATTCTCCAATGAAACGGGTTCTTGTGACCGGCGCGGCCGGCTTCATCGGCGCCAACCTTGTCCGGCGGCTCCTGGACGGGGGCCATGAAGTGCACCTCCTCCTGAAACCCGGTGATGACACCTGGCGCATCACGGAACTGCTGGGCCGGGCTTCCGTCCACGAGGCCGACCTGGTGGATTCCGCCGCGGTCCGGAAGGCCGTTTCCGCCGCGAGGCCCCAGTGGGTTTTCCACCTCGCCGCCTACGGCGGCTATTCGTGGCAGACCGGGCCGGATGCCATCATGCAGGTCAATTTCATGGGCACGGTCAACCTGCTGGAGGCTTGCCGCGTGGAGGGCTTCGAGGCGTTCGTCAATGCGGGTTCATCCTCGGAATATGGGGTCAAGGACCACGCGCCGCGGGAAGATGAGCCGGTCGAACCCAACAGCCATTACGCCGTGGCGAAAGTCGCGGCGACGCAGGCTTGCCGTTTCGCGGCCCGCGTCCACGGGCTCAACATCCGGACCCTGCGCCTCTATTCGGCCTTCGGACCCTGGGAGGAGCCCGCCCGGTTCGTTCCCACCCTCCTCGTGCACTGCCTGGAGGGGACCCTGCCGGAGCTGGTGAGCCCCGGGGTGGCGCGCGACTTCGTGTATGTCGATGACGTGTGCGACGCCTGCCTCAAGGCGGCATCAACCCCGCCCGGCGCCGAGGCGGGAGCGGTGTTCAACGTGGCGACGGGCCGGCAGACGACGATGCGGGAGGCGGTGGAGTGCGCGCGGAAGGAGCTTGGGGTGAAGGAGGAGCCGAAATGGGGGAGCATGCCAAACCGCGCGTGGGACGCGGAGACCTGGGTGGGGGATGCCGGGAAAATATCCGCCGAACTGGGATGGAAGCCCGTCCATTCCTTCGTTGAGGGGCTGCGCAAGACCGCAGGCTGGCTGAAGTCGTCGCCGGCCCTGCGCGAATACTACGCTGCAAGGATAAGACGGAGGAAGCTGTGAAGTTCGGCGCGATGCGCCGCGTGGACAACTGGGCGGGCCTTCCGCTCTGCCTCCTGCTGGGGGCGGTGGATGCGATCCTGCGGCCGTTCCGGGGCGCGCCCAGGCCGGTCGAGCCCGCGTCCGTAAGGAGCGTCCTCGTAATCAAGTTCATCGGGTTGGGGACCGTGGCGGAGGCCGTTCCCATGTTCCGCGCCATGCGCCGGCACTATCCCAACGCGAAGATATCATTCCTGACCTTCGAATGGTGCGAGGGGCTGGTCCGCCTGCTCGGGTTTGACGAAGTCCGCGTCATCCGCACTTCCGGCGTACTTCGGTTTGTCCTTGATACGCTCGCCGCCGTCGTGTGGGGATGGAGGAAACGGTTTGACGTCTCGCACGACCTCGAGTTCTTCTCCAAGTATTCCTACATCGTTTCCTGGCTGATCCATGCGCGAGTGCGGTTCGGTTATTTCATCCGGGTCCTGCGCTACACCAGCCTGCTCACCCATCCCGTACCGTACAATCCCGGGCGCCATGTCCTGGAGGCGTTCCTCGCCCAAATCGGGATGGTACCTGGCGACCTGAGGGACGAGGACTCCGCGCCCCCCAAGCTGCCATTGGACGCCGATGTGGAGGCGGAGGCAATCCTGCAAAAAGCCGGGCTTTGGGGGGCGCCGAAGCTGGTCGCCATAAACGTGAACACCGGGGAGATGTCGCGCCTGCGGATGTGGTCGCTGGCGTACCACGCCACGCTCGCGACCCGCCTGCACGAGGAGCACCGGGCCGCCCTCGCGTTTGTCGGCTCCGCGGCCGACCGGGGCTGGGTGGAGCAGGTGCTGAAGGCCCTTCCTTCCGGCGTGCGCGCGGCCAGCCTGGCGGGCCTGACGCGGGTGGACATACTGATGGCCATCCTTAAGCGGGCCGACCTTATGGTCTCCAACGATTCCGGGCCGCTTCACCTGGCGTCCCTCATGGGGACGCCGACCATCGGGTTCTTTGGCGCGGAGAGCGCCAGCGTATTCGGTCCGCGGAGCTCCCGCAGCTTCAACCTGGATAAGAGGCTTTACTGCTCTCCCTGCCTGAACGTTTACAATTTCAAGGATTTTGACTGCCCCTACGGCACCAAGTGCATGGAGGACATCACGCCCGAGGAGGCCTTCAATGCCGCGACGAAGTTATTGGGGGATGACAGCAAGTAAAGTTCCCTGATTTCCGACCCTCTCCACCCCGTTCTCGGGGGGGAGAGGGGAGGGTGAGGTGGGGAATCTTAGTTCCCGACGAACTCCTTGATCGATGCGACCACGAATTCCTTCTGTTCATCAGTGAGCTCCGGGTAGATGGGGAGCGCGAGCGTTTCGGCGGCCGCCTTTTCCGATTCCGGGAAGTCCCCCTTCTTGTATCCAAGGTAGGCGAAACACTCCTGCTCGTGGAAGGAAACCGGGTAGTAGACTTCTGTGTTTATCTCTTTTGCCGTGAGGTGGGCCTTGAGCTTGTCGCGGTTGGGCACTCGGATAACAAATTGATTGTATATGTGGTAATGTTTTGCCCCGGATTTTTCATAGACGGCCTCGGGCAGTTTCACCACACCCTTGTCCACCAGTCCGCTGGCCTTGAAGAGTTCGGCGTATTTTTTCGCGTTGCGCTGGCGGCCCGCCGTCCAGCCGTCGAGGTATTTCAGCTTCACGTTGAGGACCGCCGCCTGGATGCTGTCCAGCCGGAAGTTCCCGCCTATCATCTTGTGGTAATATTTCACCTTGCTGCCGTGGTTGCGCAGGGCGCGCATTTTCTCGGCCAGCGCCGGGTCGTCGGTCACGACCATCCCGCCGTCGCCCCACCCGCCGAGGTTTTTCGAGGGGAAGAAGGAGAGGCACCCGACGGCGCCGAAGGAGCAGGCCCGGCGGCGGTTCTTGTATTCCGCGCCGATGGCCTGCGCGGCGTCCTCCACCACGGCAACGCCGCGCTTTTTCGCCGCCGCCATGATGGGGTCCATGTCGGCGACCTGCCCATAGAGGTGGACGGGAATCACGGCCTTTGTCTTGTCCGTGAAGGCCTTCTCCATCTTTCCCGGGTCGATGTTGAAGGTGGCCGGGTCGATGTCGGCGAAGACCGGCTTCGCGCCCAGCCGGGCGATGGCGCCCGCCGTCGCGAAGAACGAGTAGGGGGCGGTGACAACCTCGTCGCCCGGGCCGATTCCGAGCGCCATGAGCGCGACGAGGAGCGCATCAGTCCCCGAGGTAACCCCGACGGCGTGGAGAGAACCGGAATAGGCCGCCACGGCCTTCTCCAGCTCTTCCACCTCGGGGCCGAGGATGAAGCCGTTACGGTCGACAACCTTCCGCACGGCCGCCATGATTTCGGCCTTTATGGGCTCGTGGTGCGCCTTCAAGTCAAGCAGCGGGACTTTCATCAATTTGTCCTCCGTAAAAAGGTGGTCATATTCTAACCTGTCTGTGGTGCGAAAAGGCGGCGCACTGGAGAAGGGGCCTAATCCGCATATATCCCCTCAAGGCCCCCTTTTCGCCGTTTATAATAGGCCGGATGGAACCGAAGCGACTTCTCCATCATGGGGCAAACCGGAACGTCGCGATGCTTCCTTTCGGCCCCGAATGGCTCCTGAATTCCCCGGTGCATCCGGTCAGTCTCACGGGATTGACGCGCCGATGTGAAGAATGGATAAGGAAGCGGGCGGGCGGATACATTTGTGCGGCGAATGTCCACATCATAGTCGAAGCGCTCTTCAATCCGGCCCTCCGCCACGCCCTGCTCGGCGCAATTGCGGTGACTCCTGACGGCATGCCGCTGGTATGGTTCCTCCGGGCGCGGGGCCACCGCGGACAGGGGCGTGCCTACGGACCCGACCTTATGTTGGCTGTCCTTAGGATGGCACAAGGGCGTGGTTTCAGGGTTTTCCTTTACGGGTCGGACGGGAAGACTCTTGGGCTCCTGCGCCGGAAAGTTCGGGCCCGTTTCCCGCGCCTTCGCGTGGTTGGAACCTTCTCGCCCCCGTTCCGGAAGTCGATTGGGGGGGCCGAATTGCTGGCGCATGCCCGGCTCATCAATTCGCACCGTCCCGACATTGTGTTCGTGGGGCTCGGGGCACCCAAGCAGGAGATTTGGATGGACCGCGCCCGCCGATACCTCGATGCCCCGCTCCTGTTCGGGGTGGGGGCCGCTTTTGACTTCCTGTCGGGAGGCAAGCCGCAAGCGCCGCGCTGGATGATGCGGGCAGGCCTGGAATGGCTTTTCCGCCTGGCCAGCGAGCCCGGGCGGTTATGGAAAAGATACCTGGTCTATAATTGGATATTCTTGGTGCTGTTATTCCTTCAATCATGCGGAATCGGCCGCTGGCGCCACGATGTCTCCGTGCAACCGGCAAAGCGAGGAGGTTGAAATGGCAAAAAAGACGGCTTTGGTCACCGGAATTACTGGACAGGATGGCTCCTACATTGCCGAGCTATTGCTGGACAAGGGTTATGTCGTGCACGGCATCGTGCGCCGCGCTTCCACTTTCAATACCCATCGCCTGGACCATATTTACCAGGATCCCCACGAGAAGGGCCGCCGACTCGTCCTTCATTATGGCGACCTAGCCAATGGGGAACAGTTGACGAACATTATCTATAACATCAAGCCTGACGAGATATACCATTTAGGCGCCCAAAGCCACGTAAAGGTCTCTTTTGAAATCCCCGAATACACGGGGGATATTACGGGAGTTGGAACCACCCGTTTGCTTGAGGCAATCCGGCGCAGCGGCAGCAGGGCGCGATTCTACCAGGCTTCCAGCAGTGAGATGTTCGGCAACGCACGGGCTCCCCAGAGCGAGAATACCCCCTTCGAGCCGGCCAGCCCTTACGCAGCCGCCAAGGTCTATTCATTCTGGCAGGCGGTCATATACCGCAAGGCCTACGGTATTTTTGCTTCCAACGGGATTCTTTTTAACCACGAATCCCCGCGGCGGGGGGAAACCTTCGTGACACGCAAAATTTCCATGGCGGTTGCCCGTATCAAAGCCGGAAAACAGAAGAAGCTTTACCTGGGCAACCTTGACGCCAAGCGGGATTGGGGATTCGCGCCCGAATACGTTGAGGCGATGTGGCGAATCCTCCAGGAACGTCATCCCGGTGATTTCGTGATCGGCACCGGCGAAACACACACCGTGCGGGAATTTGTGGTTGAAGCTTTTTCCTATGTCGGTGAGGACTGGCATGAATACGTCGAAATCGATAGGGGGTATTTCCGTCCACTCGAGGTCAAATACCTGAGGGCCAATCCGGCAAAGGCAAGGCGCATGCTCAAGTGGACCCCGAAAATAAGATTCAAGGAACTCGTTCGAATAATGGTGGACGCGGACCTGGAGGCCGAGGGTCTTCCTGCACCGGGGGAGGGGCGCAGGATTTGCGAGGAAAAGCTCGGCAGGTGGTGGGGTTGAGCGAGGGAATAGTGGACTGGAAGTCGCAGCGGGTTCTACTGACCGGCGGAGCGGGATTCCTCGGCCGGGTCATAGCCCGGAAGCTGCACGAGCGCGGCTGCGCCAGCGTAACGATTCCGTTGATTGAGGAATGTGACTTGCGGGAAACAGGTGAAATACGCCGAATCCTCAAGGAAGCCAGGCCCACCATGGTTATCCACCTCGCGGCGGTTGTTGGCGGAATCGGTGCAAATAGGGCAAATCCCGGGAAATTCTTCTATGAGAACGCGGTCATGGGAATACACCTTATCGAGGAAGCCCGGATGGCCGGGGTGGCAAAGTTTGTGCAAATCGGAACCATCTGCGCATACCCCAAATTCACTCCGGTCCCGTTCAAGGAGGACGACCTGTGGAACGGCTATCCCGAGGAGACCAATGCCCCCTATGGACTGGCCAAGAAAATGCTCTTGGTGCAGTTGCAGTCATACCGCCAGCAATACGGGTTCAACGGAATCTTTCTCCTGCCGGTCAACCTTTACGGCCCCGGTGACAATTTCGACCTTGCCTCATCGCATGTGATTCCCGCATTGATAAGGAAAATGGTGGAGGCTCGCCGGGCCGGGGCGAAGGTTGTGGATGTGTGGGGGACCGGGAAGGCCTCACGTGAGTTCCTTTATGTGGAGGATGCGGCCGAGGGCATCCTGCTGGCGGCCGAACACTATGACGGCCCCGAACCGGTCAACCTGGGCGCGGGATTTGAGATTGTCATTCGCGACCTCGTGGAATTAATAAGGGAACTTGTAGGCTTCAAGGGTGAACTTAAATGGGACCCTTCGCTGCCGGATGGGCAGCCGCGCCGTTGTCTTGACACTTCACGGGCCGAAAAGTTGTTCGGATTCAAGGCCAAAACCGCGTTTCGCGAGGGGCTTCAGCGCACAATCGAGTGGTTCGAGGCGAATGGTTCTTGAATGCGAATAACCGTGTGAATGGTGGTGGTATTAGGCTTGGCATGAAGATACTGGGGCTTAATTCAAATCAACCAGCGGTCGGTACATACTGTCGTCAGGAGCCGCGCCGCCTGTGGAAGCGCTATCTTTACAACAACCCCCTGTTTATCCTGAAGGCGTTGTTGCAGGTTTCGGGGGTGTCCAGATACCCGCTATGAATGACACTTCGATGTCCATCAGGCTCATCCAATTGATAAAAAGATGGGGATTAAAGGCTGGCTGGAGTCTGGTTGACCAGGCAATCGTATCCGGAGCCAATTTTGTGGTCGGCATATTGCTGGCCAGGTGGTTGCTGCCCCGCGATTATGGCGCGTTTGCGCTGGTCTTTTCCATTTTCATTTTTGCCCTGGGGGTATTCATTGCACTTGTTCTGGAACCGATGAGCGTCATAGGGCCGGCTTCATTCAAATCCTGCATTAAGAGATTCCTGATGGCTGAGTTCCTGATAGGCATAATCGTCTCTCTTGTTCTTGCCGGGCTGCTGTTGGTCGCGACCCTGTTCCTGTCCTTTTTTGATAATTCTTTCATTCCAGCCATGGTTGGATTGGCGCTGGCGATACCGTTCATGCTGCTCCTTTGGTTTGTCAGGCGGGCATGCTATTTGGAATCACATCCGGAAATAAGCGTTGTAGGGAGCGTAATCTACGCGTTGCTTCTTGTTGTTGGACTTTTTGTTTGCAGGAGCACGGTGGGGATATCCGTATTGAACGTGTTCGTGCTTTTCGCGGTTTCCAGCCTGGTTGCTGTCTTTGTTCCCTGGAAGCTGCTCGGCATGAGTGTTGCGGATATCAGGCTCGGCAATCTTCGCAACGATTTAATAATGATTGCCGTCGGAAATTGGCGCTATGGAAAATGGATTTTCGCCGCGAATGCGGAGGATTGGCTCAGCAATTCGTTCTATTACGTTCTCATAGGAATGTTCATCAGCCTCCAGCAGTTGGGCGCGTTCAGGGCGATGCATAACCTGGCCCTCCCGTTTGAACAGGCGTTAATCGCGTTGACCACGCTGCTGCTTCCATGGATGGCGGGGCGAAGCGGAAAAGCGGGCGTTCGGCAGGCCGGGTTCCTTGAAGGGAGGTTCAGGATATTGGCGGCCTCCTATGGAATCATGGCTCTGGGGTATTCCATCCTGTTGCTTGGGGGGGGCTCCTTCATCGTAGAGGCGTTGTATCGATCCAAATTCTACGATTCCTTTCTGTGGTTGATACCCTACCTGGCCGCAATGATGTTTGTTGTGGCGTTCAGGAACGTCTATGGACTGACGCTGCGTTCCATGGGACATTCGAAGTCCATCTTCTGGGGGAAAACCGGTTCGGTGATATTCACTTTCCTCATTGGGATACCAATATGCAGATTTTACGGGCTTAGGGGTGCAATCATCGGATTGACACTGGGTATTGCCTGCGAGTTGCTGGTATTATCGTTCTTCCTCCGGAGGGCAAAAACCGCCAAATGAACGTATCTGTTTCCAATGTTGCGGGGAAAATCGGCAGGACCGGCCTGCTTTTGCACGCATGGATTTCATACATCGTAAACTCCGGTAATGGCATGGGAGCTCTGCGCGATTTCCGGATTTGGATATTGACGACGTTCTTCCCCGTAAGCATGAACAGGCTGGATGTCTTCTGGGTTTCGTTGCCGTGCATTCGCTGGCTTGAGCGGTACCTTAGGCCGGATATGAAGGTATTCGAATGGGGAAGCGGCGCTTCAACCGTATATTTCGCGAAGAGGGTGGAAAGGGTTGTCAGCGTTGAGCACGACGGGAATTGGTACCGCAAAACCGGGAAAACGATGTCCGTTTCCGGGATCAGGAATGTCCGCCGTATTTACCGGCCACTGAATGTCGAAAATCCAAAGGCGGATGGGATGGTTTTATCCAGGACGCTTTGCAGGTCATATGCCGGAGCCATCAAATCCTTCCCGGACGGATATTTTGACGTAATTCTTGTTGACGGAAAGGGGAGGGTGGAATGCATGTCTCTCGCGAGAAAGAAGGTGAAGCGAGGCGGCATTGTCATCCTCGATGACGCGGAGCGTTCCCAGTATCGGCCGGGAATCAGCCTTTACAGGGGGAAGTCGTGGAAAGCGCGCCGTTTTGATGGGCCGTCACCTTGCGGGATATGGCCCGTTTTTGGCCGTACGACCGTTTTTTTAAGAAAGGCGTGAGCGGAATGATTCCAGACTGCTCCGTTCGTTCCCAAATATCCGGAATATTTTGAATAGTTAAGATTCTGATGTTCTTGTCCTCATTAATCGTTTGGGCGAAATGAAGCTCCGATTCCTGCACCAGGATAAAAGTGTCTCAATGGGTGTTCCTGGGAAAAGGCCTACTGGCGGCCTGTTGCTTTGGAAAAGACCTTAAGCGTTGGAAGGGCATGGGAATTATCGCTATAAATAATGGCATTGCGGATTGGACTGGCGGTATTGGGCCGCCGTGCCGGTTTGGGGGAGGGGATTCGGATATTTTATGGGATGATTAAGTCGATTGTTCCCGTTATGGGGCGAAAAGGGTAGCAGGAAATATTGGGGATGAACGGAATGAGGAAATCGCCCGGGGCTGTGTGATATTGGATGGACATCTGTAATAATTTATGATTATATGGCTTTAACGAAATGAATACGCCTGCAAATGTTTCCGAAGTTGATATCCTTTCTCGCCACATCAGGGAAAAGCGCGCCAGACTTGCTCTTAGGATTCTGACCACTGGACCATACTCATCGCTAATTCGAACCTGCCTTTTCGTCTGTGGGGGAACGGGGGACACAAGTAACCTGTTCATGAAAACACTGAATGTGGAAGTAACCGTCACGGATATTTCGGAGGAAATGCTTTCGAAGGCGAGGGAAATCACGCCGGGTATTCAAACCAAAGTGTTGGATGCCGAGCGCCTGGATATGCCGGACGGGTCGTATGACTTGGTTGTGGTGCAGGATGGATTGCATCACCTGTCCCGGCCGGCTCTTGGTTTGGCGGAAATGCTCCGCGTGGCCCGCAAGGCGATTGTGGTGATTGAGCCGGCTGCCGGTTTTGCCGCTCGATTATTCGGGAAGAAATACGAGCATGTTGATGGTAAACCATCCAATTATGTATTCAGGTGGAATTACCGTATGTTCGCATCAACGGTTAGGAGTTATATGGTCAACAGGCCGCATCGCATAATATTCCGTAGGTTTTGGTATCACAATATGGTCATTAGCCGTCTTGCAGGCGTGTTTGGTAGGGGGCCGATGGCGGTTTTTCTTTCAAAGGTCCTTGAATTCGTACCGTCGGTTTTATTCCCATTGGGGGGTAATCAGATGCTTGGAATAGTCCTGTTCGATTCAACTGAGCCAAAGCGCAATTAGCAATCCGATAATCGGTCAAAGCGTTTACGGAGTACCAGCAGCCCTGTTCAGATATCGCTCCAACGAATAATGTATTGCGTCCAACATCCGGTTTGCGACAAAAGCAGGAGTTAGATGTTCCACTTTTGCACGGCATAGCGGCCTCATCTTTTCCAAATCGACTGATGAGATTGATAGGGCGCGGTTGATTGCTCGCTCCATTTCCTGGGAGTTGTCCGGGCGAAATACCCAGCCGGTTTCTCCGTCAACAACCAGGTCTTCAACCGCCTGGCCGTAGAGGCTGCCAAGCACCGGGAGGCCGGCCGCCATCGCCTCGTTTACAATCAGGCCCCAGGTATCTGCGAATGTAGGGAATACCAGTATGCCGGCCTGGGCATAGAATTCCGGCATGCGGTCATATTCCATGTTTCCCGGGAACCGCAGGGAAACATTAGGGGGTATAGGGAATTTCTCCAAAGCGGAACGCTGGGGACCGTCCCCCACAAGCCAGAACTCGATTTTCTCTTTCGGGTGAGCGATTCCCCAGGCGGCGAGGGATTGCAGGAATGGGGAGAGCCCCTTCCGTTCGACAATCTGGCCGGAAAATATCAGGCGCCGAGCCGATGCGGCATCACGAGAGAGGCCCAGAGAATTGAATCGTTCTACATAGGTTGTCTGGGGGGCCTGAAATATCCTCTCGGAAGGCACGCCCAATTGCCTGATATATCTTGAGCCGCTTGAACCGTTCACGATGAGCGAGTCCGCGGCCCGCGCAAGCAGGGGGCGAACCAGGTTTCTTGTGCGGCCCCGGCCTTTTTCGGTATGTTCGGACACGGACGCCCATATCACGAGCCTTGTTTTGGGGTTCAGGCAACGGTATAGCCAGGCCTGTAAAGAGCTTAGTCCGAACCCGACCGAGATGATTACATCGGGTCGAAATCGATAGAGTTGCGGAATGGTGTCCAGCGGGAAATGAATGTAGTTTTCCTCCGAGAATCCATGGGGATGCCGCCATTTCCTTGTAAAGGTTATTGCGCGCTGGACCTTTACATCCAGGCGTCCCCAGTCCGGTTTCCAGGGCCGATTCGGCTCCATGCGGGTGGCGATGAAAAGGCGAAGGTCTCCGACATGCTTGGCTAATTCCTCGTAGACCGGGACGCGGAAGGGGGAAACGAAGTTCGTGAGGATGGCCAATCGCGGAACGGTCATGCCTTATTATCGCTGTGAGCCGGTCCATTGGAAAGAGCTTTTTGGCCCGGATGGCGTTTCGCCTTTAAGGAGTTCTGATAGACTGAATCCATACGCCACATAATATGAAAGACGAAACGAATAATGGGTAACACATGCGAATAGTGCGCGTGCTGTTTGAGCCGTGGTCACTGGGCGACTGCGTCATCGCCGCCGCCGTGCTTCGGGAAATACCGGAGGAGACCGCGTTGGCGTGCCATCCGCGCTGGCATTCCGTTTTGACGTCTGCCATGCCGGATATCGCCCCGGGAAGGCTGGTTCCGATAGAACTGCCCTATACTTCGCGCGTCCGGTCCGGAAGGTTTGATACGGGTGGAGGCGTCACGGAGGTTCGACCAGCCGAAAACGCGGAAATGGCGGTCAGGGAAGTGCTGGGTATTCGCGGAGACATCCGCGATTTCGTCAATGCCCGCAAGTGTTTTCCCGGTTCCAGGATCAGGATGTCAGGATGGATCCCCTTTCTGGCGCGGCGAATCCGGCTATTGGATTTGCCGTATGCCTTGGGATGGCTGGAGGCCAGGAACAGGTATGCGGCCTGGGCATCCATCGCCGGCATCCCGTTCCAGAGGATTTCCGGAAGATATTTGAAGGAACGGGCTGGAATTACGAAAGGAGGTACGGTTCTGGTTCACGTTGGCGCCCAGTGGATTTCCCGCCAGTATCCCCATGTGGCTTCCCTTGTCTCCCTGCTCAAGGCCGAGGGGTGGCGTGTCCGGTTGGCGGCCTCGGCCCAGGACCGTATTCCTCGCGACATAACGGAGGCGGATTTGGAACGGATGGAGGGCTCGGCGTTGGTTTCGGCAATCGGGGAGGCCTCCCTCGTGATATGCAATGATTCCGGCCCCATGCACCTTTCGGCTTTCCTGGGGAAGCCGACCATTGCCGTTGCGCGGACCGCCAATATCCTTGAATGGCTGCCCCCCGGGGTTGCTTATGCGGCATCGCCGCTGATGGTGCATGGATACAGGCCTTCTCCGGAATACATGTCGGATGAACGCTTGGAGGGCTGGCCGGACCCAAGGGAAGTGCTCGGGCTTGCTTTATCTTTCGGGTAAACCGGGAATATATTCATTATGCGATACCATAGAAATAGATGATGAACAGCACTTTAGCCGCTGATGGAGGGCGTATCATCCATGGATAGCCCTTCTTCCTTTAAGGAATACGCGCTTGATAGTGGGGTTAAATTCAAGCCGGGCACCGCCAAATTGCTGCGCGAGAACCGGTTCAAGATGTGGGACAAGGCCTTCAAGCCGATGTTGTCTCGTATCAAGCAGGCCAGGAAGATTTTGGATTTTGGCTGTGGCCAGGGCGACTTCATGCTTTTCCTGGCGAGGCATACCGGGGCGCAGATTGACGGCTACGAAATATCACAGAGCCAGATGGAGGTCTGCAGGGATAACTGCAAAGGGATGGAACAGATTCATCTGCTTGACGGGAATGCGGATTTGAAGGAGGGGTATGACCTGGTGTTCTGCAATCACGTCATTGAGCACATTGCGGATGCTGAGATCCCCGAATTCGTTGGAAAGCTCACTCGCCCCGTCGGTGGCGCCGGCAAGCTTGTTGTCACCACGCCAAACGGGCTGAACCCTTTCGCCCATTCCTTTTACCTGAATACTGACCGGACTCATGTGCGGATATACAGTCCCTTCAGTCTGGCCGAGGTGCTTCGGCCATGCGGCTTTGCCATCGAGGAGATTCGCCGCGAATTGCCGCAGGGATACGACGCGCTCTCATACCTTAAGCTGGGGGTTTGGTGGGTGACTTCCGCAATCGCGAAGCTGTTCGTGGCGGCGGTTGCCGGAGGGGTGAGGGGGCTGAAGTTTCCGCTCACCATGGCATCGACCTTCTACGTGGTTGCAGGACGGTCATCCGGACAGTGAGTATATGGCTCCCATGGATTTCATTACCTCCTGGAATGCCGGTTGCGGGAGTGGGATTGGATGTAAGACGAAATTCATTTTCGGGGAAGTAAGGGGAAAATGAGGAGGGCAAACATCCAGAGGGCGGTGAAAGTGACCAAAGGCGGCGGGCGACTGCGGGTTTGGGCGATGCTGTTTACTGATGTCTTGGTCCTGGGCGGTGCTTTCTTTCTTTCTTTCTTTGCGCGTACGCTCTTCCTCCAGGACATATTCGAACGCAGGATTCAAGGAATCGGGACATATTATTTGCCCGGGGGGGTGGTCATTTGCCTGTGTCTGGTTTCGCTCGCTTTTTCGCGACTGTACGAGGACCGCCGCTACCTGGCGCGGCTGGAGGAATACGCGGCCATCGTCAAGGCGGTTGTCTACGCGATGCTGGCGGCCATGGGATTGACGTTCTTTTTCAAGGCCCACGATTATTCGCGGGGACTACTCGCCCTGTTCTGGATACTCGGCACGGTTCTCCTCGTGTTGGAACGCCACTTGTGGCACCGTTTCATCAAACGGCGGCGGGCGAGGGGAGGGGATTCCGTCCGGGTGGCGGTCGTGGCCGTTCCCGGCGGCGGGAAGAGGATTGCCGCAATGCTGGAAAGGTTCCCCGAACTCGGCTATGTCCCGGTCGCCTGGCTCACCATGACCAGCCATTCCGTCGCCTCCAACCTGAAACGCCTTACCATGCTGGTCCGTTCCGGACGGGCGGGCAGCGTCGTTGTTGGCGTGCCAACATCCAAGTTTCATCTCGCCGTTCCCTACCTGTCGTGGTGCGAGGAGAATTACGTTCCGCACCACCGGATAACGGGGGCCTTCGACGCGCTTTACGGTGATGCCCGAAGTTCCGGTAATTTGCTGGCCGTGGAGCGGAAGCCCCTCTATGCCTTCCTGAAGAGGGTTATGGATGAGGTAATTGCGCTGTGCGCCGTGATTGTTTCGGCGCCGTTATGGCTGGTTATCGCCGTTCTCATTAAGCTGGAGTCACCCGGTCCCATACTCTTCGTCCAGGACCGGGTGGGACGCCATGGCCGGCTGTTCCGCCTGCTGAAATTCAGGACGATGTATGCCCATTCGCCGCGCTACGCCCTTACGGCGCGTTCCCGGCAGGACCCCCGCGTCACTTCGATGGGCAGGTTCCTTCGCCGCACGAGCCTTGACGAACTGCCCCAGTTGCTGAACGTGCTGAAGGGGGAGATGAGCATTGTCGGGCCGCGTCCGGAAATGGATTTCATGATGAAGAAAAACACCTCCGAATATGCCCGCCGCCTCCAGGTGCTCCCCGGAATGACCGGACTCTGGCAGGCGGTGGCCCGCAACGAACCGCTGGAGGAATCGCTCCGCTACGACCTGTATTACATACAGCACCAGTCATTCATCTTCGACCTCATTATCATGGCGCGGACGGTTCTGACGGTTTTTACGGGAAAGGGCGCGGTCTAGGGATGGCGGGAATCGTGGCGTGGGCGCCTGCGCTGGGACCGGCTGTTTTGCAGGCGGTATTGTCGTTCTATTCCCCGGTTCTGGGGCTCTGTTTCTTTGCGGCGGCCCTTCCGTTCGATTACATAATGATGAACAAGGCTCCCATCACGGTATTTTCGGGGGAGGCGCTGGTAACTGGGCTGGTTCTTGGGCTGGGATTCCGCTTCATCGTCAAACGTCCGCGTTTGGAAAGAAGCGCAGCGCACATTATGCTGTGGCTAGTTCCGCTCGCCGCCGCCGCGGCACTGTCGGCCATTTACGCCGGTGACCGCTGGGCAGTCCTCAAGCAGTTCCTGCGCTGGGCGCAGTTGTGGCTCGTGTTTGCCGCGGTAGTCCAGTCGGTCAGGGACCAGCGGGCGGGAGGGCGGTTGGCCGCATCCTATTTCATAATCGCGGTGGCGTTGTCCATCTTGGGGTTGGCGGAGGTGCTGGCGGGCCCCGACTCATGGCTCAATTCTGGGATCCCGGTGCTGCACGAGAATCCGTTGGTGATGCGGGCGCACGGGCCCTTCCATCCGAACGCCTTCGCGCCGTACCTCGCCATCGCGCTCCTGTTTTGGGCAAACTGGCGCCACGATTGGGCTCAGGCTGTTCCGGCACCGCTGGTTTGGCTTGGGGCCGTGCTGGCAGTTGTCGCGCTCGTGCTGACCCAGAGCCGCACGGGATGGATTGCGGCTGTGGCCGCGTTTGCGGTTTGGGGATTGCTCCGGTTCCGCCGTCCGGTCCGCAGTTTTATCCTGCCCGCAATGGCCGCGGTGGTGGCGATTGTGGTGGTGGCCCTTATGGTTCCTTCCCTGCGGGGGAGAGTGTTGTCGCTGGCCCAGCCGTGGAAGGCCCCAAGCTTCCAGTTCAGGATGGAGGCGTTCAAGGCCGGATTGCGCGTGTGGGAGGAGCATCCGCTGACTGGAATCGGGGCGGGTAACTACGCAAAGAAATTCGAGGAGATAAAGGGGAGCCTTAAGCCTTGGGTTGTCGGAGCCATGCGTTCGCATGCGCATAATTTCTACCTCCAGACCGGTATTGAGACCGGCGTAATCGGGCTGGTTGTTTGGATGGCGGCGCTGGTTTGGCTTGCCGCGCTATTCTGGCGCGGCCGCCGCGTGAATCAGGCCGCCGCCGTCCTGGGAATGGGGGTGCTGGCGCTGTTCGTTGTCGGGAACTCGTTTGAGTTGATGGTGGTCCATTCCCGGGGAGTGATGTTCGCGCTGGGCTGGGGCGCCGCGGCGGGAATGTTGGGAAGCGGCCGGAAGCCGCGTTCGGTCAAGCCCCGTGGTAGGAGCGGTACCAGGAAGTAAAGCGGCGCAGGCCCTCGGCCAGCGGAGTCTTGGGCTGGAACCCGAAATCCCGTTTTAAGTCCGTTATATCGGCGTGGGTGGCGAGGATGTCGCCGGGCTGGGCCGGTTTCATCACCCGCACCGCCTTTTTCCCCAGGGCCTTTTCCAGCTCGTCCACGTATTCAAGGAGGCTCACCGGTTTGTCGTTCCCGATGTTGTAAACCCGCCAGGGCGCCCAGGAGGTGGCGGGGTCGGGGGATTTCGAATCGAACTTGTTGTCCGGCTTGGGCGGCCGGGCCAGCACGCGCACCACGCCCTCGACGACGTCGTCGACATACGTGAAGTCCCGGGTCATCTTTCCCTCGTTGTAGATTTCTATCGGTTTCCCCTCGAGGATTGAGGCCGTGAAGGTGTAGTAGGACATGTCAGGCCGGCCCCACGGCCCGTAGACGGAGAAGAAACGCAGGCAGGTGACCGGGAGCCCAAAGAGGTGGGCGTATGAGTGAGCCATCAGTTCCCCGGCCTTCTTGGTGGCGGCGTAGAGCGATATGGGGTGGTCCACGTTCTCGTGCTCCGACCACGGCATTTTTGTGTTGCCGCCATAAATTGAAGAGGACGAGGCAAAGACGAAGTGCTCCGTTTTCGCCTTTCGGCACGCCTCCAACAGGTTGATGAATCCGGTCACGTTGGAGGATGTGTAAGCGTGGGGATTCTTAAGGGAATAGCGGACGCCCGCCTGTGCGGCGAGGTGGATAACGCGGCAGAGCGGCGTGGCGGCCAGCGCGCCGTTCAATTGGGAGCGGTCGGCGACGTCCGCGAGCTCGAACCGGAACCCGGCGTGCTTGCGCAGGAGGTCCAGCCGGGCCTCCTTGAGTTTTACGTCATAGTAATGGTTCAGGTTGTCCACGCCGAGGACTTCCTCTCCGTCCTTTAGGAGGCGCTCGCAGACATGGTATCCGATGAAGCCGGCCGCGCCGGTGACCAGGATGGGGCTCTTTCGCTCGCTCATGTAAATCAATTATATCGTCCGGGCGCGCGTGGCGCGGCGCCGGTTTCATGCCCCCTTAACACGCATTGGATACTTGCCCGCTGCGGGAAATGAGGCATATCATGAAGCGATGAAGAACCGGGGAAGCTGGATAAAAAGGTGGATTGCGGGGGATTCCTTTGCGAGGGACGCGATACTGCTGGTCCTCTTTGCCGCCGTAATCGCATGGTCGCTCTTCTTCACGGTGGTGAGGCCGGGGGCAAGTCCGGCGGGGGCGAAGGCGGGGGCGTCCACGGCGGACTGGAAGGGTACGCTGACCATCCGCGTCACCGGCCTGCCCGAGTCGGCCTGGCACAACGTGCAGGAGGGCGACCGGATGGGGACCGCGGCGGTGGTCACCGGGACGGCAGTGAAGGAGTATTCCACGGGCCGGAAGGAATTGCATATCACCCTCAAGGTGTCCGGACCGCTCCAGTTCACCACGGTCCGCTATCCGTTCCCGCAAATGAACCTCGCTCTGCGCGTCGGCTCGCTGGTCTGGTTTGAGACGGACCGCTACACTCTTATGGGCGACGTCATCGCCAAGACTCCCTGAAGTCACGCTTGATTCGTTCTGGTTCCAATGAGTCGATACCTCCCTCTCCCGTTCTCCGGGAGAGGGAGTCTTATTTCAAAGAGGGTGAGGGATGAGTAGATCTGAAGAGAGGATCCTGGCATTGTTCTCGGCTTCCCTCACCCCGTTGGCAATGAATTTTGATTGCCCCTCTCCCCTTCGGGGAGAGGGGATTGAAGGGCGACGCTTAAGATGATTGATGCCGTCGGCTTGTTCGTTTTGGGGGTGGCGGCGCTGGCGATTTCTGTCGTGGAGCCCGCCTGGGGTCTCCTCCTGCTTTTCGCCTCGACCTTTGTCGACGTGCAGACCGACCTGGGTGGCGGCTTGACCGTGTTCTCTTCCGAGGCGGTGTTCGCCATAGTCTTTGCCGTGTGGCTGGTCTCGCGCGGCCGGGGATTCCTGTGCGACCGCGCCCAGCGGCCGCTTCTTGCCGGCACGGCTGTTTTCCTGCTTGTCCTGCTCCTGTCCGGCGTCCTTTCGGATGCCCGCGGTGATGCTATCAAGGGATTTGTGCGCTGGGTGGAATTCCTTGGCGTCCTGGTCATGGCTTCCGATGCGGGGCGCCGGGGCGCGCTTTCCCGCCGTGTCGTGCTTGGCGCGCTGGCCATCGCGGTCCTGGTCCTGGCGGCGCATGGGTTATGGGATGCGCGGCCCTGGCTGGTGCGGGTGGATGCCGTTCTGGATCGCGTCCTCCTGCGACTGCCCGGCGGGTCGGTGGTATGGCGCGTGGGCGGTTTCGTGCATCCCAATGCATTCGCCGCAGTCGTCTTCCCGTGCGCGGCATTATGTGCGGCAGCCTGGGTGGCGTTGCCGGTCACGGCGCTTTCTGTCGCGGCCTTCGCGGCCGCCGTCCTGGGAGGCGCGGCGGTCGTGCTGACATATTCGCGGGCGGGACTTCTGGCCTATACCATCGCCATGGCCGCGGTCCTGGCTTCCTGTTTCGCGGCTCCGGATTCGCGGCGGAGGCTGGTGAGGTTGGGTCTCCTTGCGGTTGTAACGGTGCTGGCGGTTCGCTCCCTCTCGGCGCCGGCCGCCTTGGCGGAACAGTTTGCCACCGTGCGCGCGACGGCCGACAAGATGGTGCGCATGGCCGGCGGCAACGCCGAGGGAAAACGGCTAAAGGCGGATATGGGCAGTTCGCAGGTGGACATGGCGATAGGCACGCTGGACGACCGGAAACTCATGGCTGAAACCGCCGGCCGTCTTGTCCGCCAATCCCCCTGGCTGGGCACTGGTCCGGGCGGTTGGCGGCGCCATGCCCCCGAATACGCCCCGGCCGGCATGGATGCCACGGGTCTGGTTCACCATCCGCACAACCTTTACCTGCTGGTAATGGTCGAATCGGGAATATTGGGCCTGGTGTCGTTCGTCCTGCTGTTCGTGGCCCTGTTCTGGCGCGTGCCTTGGACCTTCGCATGGCCGGAGGCGGCCTTCCGTTTTGGCTGGGCGGGGATATTGGCAGGCTTCCTCGTGATGTCCGCTTTCGAGGTTCCCCTCGTCCTCGCCCGCGGCATGGGGCTGGCGTTCCTGCTCGGTTTCCTGCGCTGGCCTTTCAGTGGCCGGAAACTTGCCTAGTCGAATGGTACATTGTTCCGCCCCGCCCCCTTGCCGGGTAGTCCAGCCGCGCTAATATGTTTCAAAGAGAAACGGCATGAAACTGACCACAGAGGACATCGAACAGGTCAAGGGAATTCTCCAGAATCTCGGCTTCCTTGAACACCTAACTCCCGAGGAGTTGAGAAAACTAGTCGCGGCCTTCGACAAGGTGGAAATTCTGAAGGGCATTGAACTGATGAACCAGGGCACGGCCGGGAAAGTCTTCTACATCCTGGCCGCGGGCTCGGTGGGGGTGTACCTGAAGCGGGCGCTGTTCGACAAGAAGGTGGCTGACCTCGGTCCCGGTTCCTATTTCGGGGAGATGGCCCTCATTGACAACGCGCCCCGGGAATCCTCGGTCGTTTGCGAGGCGGACGGCGTCGTCTACACGCTGATTCAGGGTGATTTCAATGACATCATCATGCGCAACCCCTGGATAGCCCACTCCATTCGGAAGACTGCCAAGGATAGGAAGAAACAGAACCACGACTTGGAACTGAAGGAGCGCATGGAGCGCGAAAAAAAGAACGAGAAGCTGTAGAGAGCATTGAAGGCCTTTCTTCATGGCCAGTTCCCCTCCTCTCCCCCTCTGGCGTGTGTGTTGCGCATGTTCCCTCTCCTCCCCGCGGTAGCGGGGAGGAGAGGGTGGGGAGAGGAGGGGACGACCCCAGGGGGAAAGGGCCTGAGGTGCGTTCTAGTGTCTGAGGCTCGAGTTCTTCCCCCTGAAAAGATTTCCCGTCAGCATTATTCCGGCTACCCGCAGGCAGCCCACCGCCACCCACCACAGCCGAACGAACGGCACGACCAGCGATTCAAGCGTGAGAAGGACGAACTCGCGGGCAGAACACCGGCGCCCCCCCCGTAACCGCGCGTAAACGGTTGCGATAAGCGAGGCGGCCGCAAGTCCCGCGATTGCACCTTCGATGCGGCGGCTTGGCGCGAACAGCCCCGCCCACAGGGCCGCCGCGACCGCCGCGGAGGCGTAGAAACCGAGGTAATAGGCGGGGAAAGCCCACCCATCCACCCACTTCAGCCTGGTCAGGTAAAGCCGGGGGTGCCTGAAAAAAAGCAGGGGCTCGTGGATTCCGTGTTTGGCGTCCCGCAGGAACGCCCCGGGGCGGCCCGCCTTCACCGGGTGGAAGACCCGCGCCGCAGGGACGAAGCGGTATGGAAGCCCCCGTTCAATTACCTTGAAGTAGAAGTCGGTGTCCTCGCGGCAATGCGGCTTGTCGAACCGCTCGTCGAGCCCGCCCAGCCGCCGGAAATCAGCCGTCTTGACGCCCATATTCGAAGTCAGACCCTGGCCGCCGCGCAGGTTGCCCACCGCGTGGTCGTAGACGCCCGGGCGTTTCCCCGCGGGCATGACCGCTCCCTCGAGGAGGACCATTTCCGGATTGCGCCTGGCGGAAGAAACGAGGGCTTTCAGCCAGCCACGGGCGGGAATGCAGTCGCTGTCGGTGAAGGCGATAAGCGGCGCCCGCGTCGCGGCGACCCCGGCGTTGCGGGCGCCCGCGGGGCCGCGCGAGCGCGGCAGGCGGATGATTCGGAGGGGAAGCTTCCCCCGCCATTTCCGGGACATTTCCCGGAGCATGGCGGGCGTGTCGTCGTGCGAGCCGTCATCCACTATTACGACCTCAGCGGGAACCCTTGAGGCGCGCGCCGATTGCGCGATGGCCAGGAGGCACTTGGCCGTTTCCTCCGCGCGGTCCTGGGTGGCCACGACGACCGAGACGACCGGGGTTTTCATGACGGCTTCCTCGCGAGCCCCATGAGCGAGGCGGGGGAGCCGAGCAGGACGCCGACGGCGCTCAGCAGGAGCCATGCGGCGTTGCGGGGAAAGGGTTTTTCGAGGCGCTGGCGCCAGTTTTCCCTTCCCTGGACGGAGATGGCGGTGAAGCCGGCCGACTTCAGCAGGCTTGTCAGGCTGGCCTTCCTGAACTCGCTCATGTGCTGAAGGAAGACGTTGCGGCGGCCCCTGAGGCGGCTAATCAACTTTGGGACGATTTCATTGGTGAAGCCGAGCGCATTCGGGACGTTTACGGCCAGCCACCCGCCCGGCTTCAGCGCCCGGAGGGCCTGCGCGGCGAATTCCCGCGGGGAAGTGACATGCTCGAGGACGTCCATCATCGTAACCGCGTCGAAGGAGGCCGGCGGCTCCTTTTCCAGCCCTTCCCCGGAGACTTCCAGTCCCAGCCGCGAGCGGACGTATTCCGCTGGCTGGGGGGACAGCTCTATCCCGGAAACGGCGAAACCGCGCGCCTTGGCCCGCTCCATGAACAGCCCCCATCCGCAACCGACGTCGAGAAGGCGGCCTCCGGCGCACCCGGCCGCGGCCATTTCCGCCAAGAAGGAGTCGTAGAACTTGGATTTCCATTCCGGGCGCTCCCGGGTCCCGTCGGGCAGTTCGCGCTCCGTTTCCACCAGTTCGTAATAGCGCGGGCTCGAGTAGAACCTTTCAAGGTCCGCGGCGGACGGCGCGGGATGGACGAATATCAGCGAGCAGGAGCGGCATTCCCGGTGCTCGAATTCGCGCCCCTCGCCGAAGGTGTCCGAGGAGAACCGGCGGAACAAGCCCGCCCCCGCCGCCCCGCATGCAGGACATATCGGTTCCATTGGGCGCATTATAGGCCACCTCGCGCTGGCGCTTCCGGAATTGTGCGGGCAATATTTCCGGGTTAAAGTAGGCCATGTGGTTGGAACGGGGAATTTGCGGGGGAAACGTCAAATCATGAAAGGCGGGCCGCGGAAGCGGGCAAGGACCGCCCCGACCCTGATGGGGAATGTCGGGTTCAATTTCTTCGCGTTTTTCGCCGGGAAGGGCGCTTCCGCCGTAGTCGGAATATTCCTCATCCGCATCCTGGGTCCCGAAGGGGCGGGGTTCTATACGGCGGCCCTGGGGTTCGCGTTCGTTTTCGCCATAATCGCCGACCTCGGACTGCCGGGGTATGTCACGCGCGAGGTCAGCCAGGCCCGCGACCGCATCCAGGGCATTTTCTCGCGGGCCCTGCTCATCCAGGCCGTGCAGGTGGTGGTGGCGAGCGTCGTCATGGCCGTTTCCGTGCTGTTCGGCGCGGCCGGACAGGTGCCGGCGCCGCTGGTGGCTCTCGCCTTCGCCGGGCTGGCGCTGGCCATCATGACCGTCCCCACTTCGGCGGGCCTGCAGGGGAGGGAGGAGTTCCGGGCCGTGGCGCTCGTTTCCAGCGCCTGTTCGTGGATGAACGCGATAGCCGTGCTGGCCGTGGCTCTGGTCGCGCCGTCCCCTTTCAACGCGCTCGCAGGCTGGGCGGCCAGCAACGCCGCCGGCCTGGTCCTGTGGTTGTGGGCGGGACGCCGCAACGGGCTCGCGTTCCGCCGGCCGGCGCCGCTCAACGCCTGGGGATTCTGGCGGGGAGCCTTTCCCTTCGCCATGACCGGCATCACGAACCAGCTGTATGTGCGGCAGGGCATGGTGCTCCTGACCTGGATGGCCAGCGTCTTCGCGCTGGGCCTGTATGGGGCGGCGGCCCGGATGTCGGAGCTCCTCCAGCTCATCCTGCTCTCGCTCAGCGGACCGCTTTATCCGCGGCTGGGATTCCTCGCCCGGGGGGTGACTTCCTCGGGCCTTCCCGGCCCCGCGGCGCGTGAAAGCATCGGGAAGGTTCTCACGCGCGCCCTTCGCTACCTGGGAGCCGTGTGCTTCCCGGTGGGGGTCGGCGGCACCGTGCTGGCGACTCCGCTGATGCTCCTGCTGTTTGGCCGCGAATTCGGGGGGGCCGGCCCGGCTTTCGCGTGGCTGGTCTGGGTGGCGGCGCTCTCCGGGGCGCATTGCGGCATGCTCCATGCGCTGAACGCCCTGCACCGGGCGCGCTGGGTGGCGGTGATGTTCGGGTTCAACGCGGTATTCAGCCTCGCCATCAACCTTGTTTTCATCCCACGATACGGCATCATGGCGGTCGCGATGGCGGCGGCGTTGTGCGAGGTGGTGGTGATGGTGGCGTCGCTTTTCCTGCTGAAGGGGAGGTGCGGCATTCCGGTCGGGTTGAAGCGGTGGCTGTGGCCCTCCGTTCCCGCCTCGCTCCTCATGGCCGTGGTATTGCGGTTCCTGCCGGCGCCTTCCGGCATGGCGGTATTGGCCGACGTGGCGATAGGCGCGGCGGCCTACCTGGGTTTCCTCATCGTCCTGGGCTTCTTCGGTTATGAGGAGCGCGTCCATTTGCGGCGCTTCGCCGGACGCCTCGGCTTGCTCCGAGCGTGAGGGCGTGATGGGGGCGTCGCCGGGGAAAGTCCGCTGATGGCGGGGCTGAGTTTCGTGACCCCGCTCGCCTATGACTGGCGCTATGCGCTCGACGCCATCCGTTCCTATTACTGCATCGCGGACGAGATAATCCTGGGGCTGGACCGCAGCCTCATCTCCTGGTCCGGCAACCGGTTCAAGGTGGACATGGCGGAACTCGGGCGCGGACTGCGGAGAATCGATATGGACCGCAAGATACGCCTCCTCCGGGGCGATTTCCATTCGCACGGCGCGCCCATGAGGAACGACACCTGGGAGCGCAACTGGCTTTCCCGGAAGTGCCGGCCGGGGAACTGGGTGGTGCAGATAGATTCGGACGAGGTTCTCGTCAATCCACGGGAGTTCCGGGAATGGCTCGTCCGCCGCACCGGAGGCCAGACCGTCAACGGCCGCTGGGAGCTGGTGTTCAAGGTGATAGGCGGCACCGCGCTGGTCGTGGATTACCGGAAGTCCTACATACAGGTCGCCACGATGCGCCGGGGCGGCTACGTGAGCGCCCGGGAGACGACGGAACGACGGGTGGTGTCCCCGCTCGTGCTGCTGCATTACTCCCTGGGAAGGACTGCGGCGGACTTGAAACAGAAGCTCTACAATTGGTCGCACTCCCCGGATTTCGACCTGCCCGCCTACCTGAAGCTGTGGAAGTCGGTGACCCTCCGCAACTACGGGAGGTTCCGCAACTTCCATTTCCTCTACGGTCCGCATTACCCGCGCCTGCGGGCGGTGAGCCTGGCGGGGTTGCGGCGGGCGGAGAGGGGAGGCGTGTCCGAACTGCGGAGGGTCCTGGGCTACCGTCTGCCGGGCCGGTTCACCTGGAGGCTCTGGGACTTGCGGTTCGCGCTTTCGTTCCTGAAAAGGAAACTGCTGAAAGCGCTGGGGTTGCGTAGAACCGGTTAAATTACATTGCAAAACTCAGTCCAATGGCTTATCACCCTCCTCTCCCTTACCCTCTCCCCCCGTAATTGCGGGGGGAGAGGGTGGGGTGAGGAGGGGGCGTCGGAGGGAGAAAGTTTCTGCAAAGTGCTCCAGACGAAGCCGGCGTTAGGCCGGTTCCGTAATTGTGCACGTACAGGTTCCGGGGTAAATTAGGGCATGCTGTCAAAAAGTCCAAGGGGTGCGGATTCCGCGTTCCGCCCGGCCGATTTCATCGTTCCCCCGGTTTTCTTCCTGGCGGGTCTCCTGGCTTTTTCCGCTGTGGCGGCGCGGCAGGGCGTTTCCTTCGGCGACATTTCCAAGTGGAGCAAATGGGATTCCGGCCACTACCTTGCCATCGCCGGGCAGGGATACGAATTCTTCCCCTGCCCATCCTCAAGCGGGTATCCGGAGGGGGAATATTGCGGCAATACGGGCTGGTTCCCGGGTTATCCCCTGCTGGTGAGGCTGGTGATGCTGTCCGGATTGAAGGCCCTTGCCGCCGGGGTGGTCGTGTCGGGGGTCCTGACATTGCTGGTTTTCTATCTCCTGTGGGAATCGCTCGGCCGGAAGAGGGATTTCGCGGGGGCGCTCCTCGTCATGGCGATGGGGGCGTTTTTCCCCGGAAGTTTCTACCTGTTTTCGGTGTTTCCGCTTTCGCTTTGCGTCTGTGCCATTCTGCTGGGATACCGGGCGTTCCAGCGGGGCGACTGGCTCAAGGCCGGAATCGCCGGCGCCGTTGCGGCCTTCAGCTATCCGACGGGAATACTTTTCGCGGTGGTGACGGGGCTGGTCGTCCTTTTGAAGGGGGGGAAATCGGGGGCACGGAAAACCATCAAAAGGCTTTGCGCCGTTTCTCTGGTGCCCGCCCTGGGGCTGGCGGGGATCTTCATTTACCAGCGCTTTTCCGTGGGGGTGTGGGACGCGTTCCTTAAAATCCAGCACAAATACGCCTTCCAGTACGGCCATCCCTGGGCGACCTTCAAGTTCATCGTCCGGCCCGTGAAGGACGGCTGGACTATGCTGACCTTCATCCCGTTCCAGGAGCTTCTGGTGGCGCTTGTGGTGCTGGCGCTCGTGGCGTATCGCGTTTATATGGCCGTCCGCGGCAGGAAGTTCGCCCATGACCTCCAGTTCGTGCACTTGTGCGTCTTCTGGTTCGTCCCCCTCTGCCTGGGTCAAAGGCTGGCGCCGCACCGGGGCGACCTGCTCCTGCTTCCCGCGCTGGCCATATTCGGCGCCTTTGGCAGGGGGGTGCGGACCGCGGGCCTGGCCGCCTTCCTGGCGGTTTCATGCGGGATGTCCTGGCTCTTTTTCGCGGGGAAGCTCGGATGAGGACCGGCGAATCCCATGGGTGACCCGATGGAGGAAGTCCCCTGCCCGTCATGCGGGTCGCCTGATACAGCCGTCCTTTACCACGCGAAGTCCCACCAGGAATCATCCACGCACTACCTGCCGACCACGGACGTCTTCTTCCAGTATGGCCGGGTGGTCCGGTGCGCGCGGTGCGGGCTGGTCCGGCTTTCGCCGCGGCCGCGCTGGGATTTCCAGCTTCCGGCCTACAAGGATTCCAGCGACGCCCTTTACCTTGAGGAGGCATTGGGCCGTTCCTGGAGCGCGTGGGCCATCCTTCGGCGCGTGGAGCGTGTGGCGGGAACCGGGCGGCTGCTCGACGTCGGATGCGGCCCCGGCGTCCTCCTTTCCGTGGCCCACGGGAAATGGGACGCCAAGGGCGTCGAGGTCTCGCGCTGGGCGGTGCAGGAGGCGAAGACCCGCTTCGGGGTGACCGTGGTCGAGGGCACGCTCGAGGAGGCCGCCTTTCCCGCCGAGTCGTTCGACGCCATAACCATGGTGGACGTAATCGAGCACCTGCCCAATCCCGCGGCGACGCTCCGCGAGGCGTTCCGGGTCCTGCGGCCCGGCGGGGCGCTGTTCGTCCTGACGCCCAACATCGACGCGCCGGTGGCGCGAATCATGGGGCGCTGGTGGTGGGGATTCCGGCCGGCCCACCTGACCTATTTCTCGCGAAAGACCATGGGGCAGATGCTGGTGGACACCGGATTCGAGCCGCTGACTTCCTGGTATTGCGGCCGGACCTTCAGCCTGGGCTACTGGTTCAGCCGCATGAAGGGATACGCCCCCGGGCTCGTCGCGTTGCTGGTTAAAGTCGCCTCCATCACGCGGATCGGCCGCCTCCCGCTCTACATGAACACCTTTGATTCAATCGGCATCCTGTCGGTCAAGAAAAAGACCGAGGAGGACCGGGTGAGGAGCGTCGTGAAGAACGGCAAGAAGGTCGTCGCCGTCCTCCCGGCCTACAACGCCGAGAAGACGCTGGAGCGGACGCTGGCGGACACCCCGAAGGGGCTGTTCGACGAAATCATCCTCGTGGACGACGCGAGCCGCGACGGCACCGTGGAGCTGGCGCGGAAGCTGGGGTTGAAAGTGGTCGTCCACCCGAAGAACCGCGGATACGGGGGCAACCAGAAGACCTGCTACCGGGAGGCGCTCGCGGCGGGCGCCGACATCGCGGTGATGCTGCACCCCGACTACCAGTATGACCCGAAGCTGGCGCCCGACCTCGTGGAGCCGCTCCTGGAGGGGCGGGCCGACTGCGTCCTCGGCTCCCGGCTCCTGCGGGACGAGGCGCTCAAGGGGCGGATGCCCGTGTGGAAATACATCGGGAACAAGTTCCTGACCGGGCTGGAGAACCTGGGCTTCGGAACGCATTTCTCCGAATACCACACCGGCTACCGTTCCTACACCCGGAAAGTCCTGGAGATGCTCCGGCTCGATTTGAACAACGACGGGTTCGTCTTCGACCAGCAGATAATCGCGCAGATGCTCGTGGCGGGAATCCGGGTGGCCGAGGTGCCGATTCCCACCCGGTATTTCAAGGAGGCCTCCAGCGTGGCGTTCTGGCCGAGCGTGAAATACGGCCTCCAGACGCTGGGCGTAATCGTCCGCTATCGCCTCCACCGCCACGGGATATGGCGGTTCCCGCAATTCTCCCACTCGGACCCTCTCCACCCTCATGGGGGTTGAGAGGTTATGCTGGGAGCGGAGCGACAATGAATTATTCATCCGCTAGCATCGCCGAGTCTTCGAGGCTGGAGGGTGAGGTGGGTGGTAAGGGTAAATAAGGAGGACCAATGAAAGGCAAATACCTCGACCTCAAGAAGGCCATCAGGTTCTCCCGGGGCGGCATCGTCAGCAAGGTTCTCACGAAGGGCGGCCGCATCGAGGCCACCCTCTTCTGCATGGCCCGGGGGACCGCCATGTCCGAGCACACCTCCAGCCGGGAGGCGCACATCCTGGTCCTGAAGGGGAACGGCGTCTTCACGCTGGCGGGCAAGCCGCTGAAAATGGCTCCGGGCGTCCACATCATGATGAAGCCCGGCACCCGGCATGCGTTGAAGGCCACGGGCAATCTGGCGTTTATGTTGTTGCTTGGCTAACCCGAATCACGGTTTGCTTATTTGACTTGCATTTGTCCCCCTCAAATGCCATAATCACCCGCTGTTTTTAAATAAAGCTTGAGGGGAGTCAGTAATGAAAAATGGGCGGATTGTTAAGAAAGCGTGGGGATTTTTGTTTCTAACGGTCGTTACAGTTTTTGTCGCGGTAAATGGTTGGACCAGTGGAACATGGATCGTCGATACACGGCAGGATTGGCTGACAGGAACGGTAAATAATATCGATGTCTACCTGAATAACGGGTCGATAATCGTCAGGCGTAATTTCAGCGATGATTGTACTTACTCCGGTGGCAATTATGATCCGCTTCCATTTTTTTGGAACTGGGAAGGTAACAATGGTTTTTATGAAAAAACCTCGTCCCCGGGATATCTGTCAATAGTATCTAGCGATATCGGTTCGGAATGGTGGGGTTCGAGTTATTCCTGCCCTAATATGTATCAGGCCATTGATGGTGATTTTGAGATAGAAACATCGGTTGCTGTCTCGGTTGTTCCTCATGATTATGGAAACGCAGCGTTGTTTGTTCGCAAAGACCAATGGAACTGGTTCCAGTGCGGTATTAATGTGTCTGCTACGCACGGTTATCAATTCAGGGTAACCCAAACCATTAATCAAAATACCACTTGCGGAAAAGATGTTTCCGGTTCAAACAATAAGCGGTTCAAGATAACTAAAAGTGGAAACACGCTACATGGTTATTATCATAATGGCTCGAACTGGGTGGAGATAGGTTCCTGCTCCTGTAATTGGAATGCAATGGTTGCGGGAATATATATGAAAGATACTTCGGTGGCCAATGCATATGCGAAGTTTGATTATGTACTCTTCTCAACAACTCGGGCAACTCAGGCATCAGGAACTTATCAAAGCAAAATTGTCGATTTAAGTGTCGTCCCTTCAACCCAGGGCACGATATCTTGGGCATCCGATATCCCATTGGGGGCAACGATGGAAGTCAGGACGCGCACTTCTTCTGACAAGGTGAGTTGGTCCCCGTGGAGTGGCGTGGTGGCCAACTCCGGAGATTCAATAGCATCACCCCTTGCCCGGTATATTCAATTTAGTTCGGTTCTATCTGAAAATTCATCACTGGAATCACCCCGCATGGATTCCGTAACTATCATTTATCCGGGAATTCCTCCGTCCGCACCAGTGTTCAGCTCGACGACCAATCAGGACAGTCAGTGGAGCAGGATAGTTACGCCTTTGTTGGACTGGATTGAACCGGCCGATACACCGGCCCCATTATTCGCCTATTACTACGCAATCAATGCATTGGTCGTCGATGCTGGCGCCCTGACTGCGTCGGCCAATATCATGTCCAAGACAGTCACTGGTACTGCCCTTCCATCGCTCAGCGAGGGGCGGCACGAATATCAAATCGTTTCACAGGGTGACCCTCTAAGTTATCCGCTTAGTTCGGTTTCCGTATTCCATGTTTGGAAGGATACTTTGGCTCCTCATCCTCCCGTCATTACATCGCCTACACACCCCACCGTGGATGAGAGCGGCAATGACAGCCCTGCCTATAACCTCTCGGCGGACGACGAAGACAGCGCCACGGACATGGTTTCAGGGGTGGCGGGATATCGCTATGTCCTGGACCACAGCGCCGCGACCATACCATCGGCCAGTGATCCCTTTACCACCGCGTCATCAGTGTCTTACTCGGGATTGGCGGATGGGATGTGGTGGTTCCATGCCCGGACGGTTGACGGAGCGGGGAGCCCAAGCGGTGCGTCACATTATCCCGTGAATATCAGTTTCAAGAACAAGGTAAGGATTATCATCAAGTCGCCAACCCACCCCGAAAATGCCGAAAGTGAGAGCAACAATCCTGAATTCAGCCTTTCCGTGAGCAATCCCGAGAGCGCCACGCTAACGGGATTCTATTATGCGTTGGATGAACATCCCGACACCAGTCCAGGAGCCTCCAGCTCGCATACGGTCCAGACTACACTTAAGTTTTCCGGACTGCGCAACCAGCAGTGGTATCTTCACGTAAACACACGGAACAGCAGCAGCACCTTTTCGAATACCGCCCATTACGGTTTTAGGGTTAATTTCCAGGGAAAAATCCTTGAGGAGAGTGATGTTCACGCCGTTCCCCACCCCATACGCGGAGGCAAGGCGGTCATCCGTTATTACCTCCAGGCTCCCACGCAGGAATTTACCGCCGAAGTTCTGGATGGTAATGGCCGGAGGGTGGCGCGCCTTTCCGGTTCGACGGCGCCCGGGACGAATGAGATGGTATGGGACACTTCCGGATTCGCCAACGGCGTCTATTTCCTGCGTATCAAGGTCCGCAAACAGGATGGGAAGACGGAAACCGTCATCAAGAAGTTGGCGGTAGTTAGATGACCAGGAATTCTGTTGTAATCCGTTCCCATGTGTCCTATGCGCTCATTTTAATTCCCCTCACCCTCCTCATCAGTGCCTATTCCTGCTATCCCTCTCCCCCATTGGGGGAGAGGGATGAGAAGGAAAGCGGGGAAATTGAGGGTGAGGGGGGATTTCGTCGGAAATGGCGGCGAAAAGGCGATGACCGCGTATTCCGTTATTTCAAGTAAAATATTCCATAACAAATGAAGGCAGTCATTCGCTTCACCCGATTGAATGTTCCTCCAGCAAGATTTCGCCAATGGGGGACATGGGCCATTGTCCTGCTCAGCTTGGCGTGCCTCAACATCCTGCATGGGCGGGGGAGCGGGAAAGTCACCGGTGACGGAATACAGTATTACCGTTATGTCCGGGCATTCGTAATAAACCGCGACTTTCGCCTGCATGATTCCGACCTAGTGCGGACGGAAAAACGCTCCACCTATATCCAGGATGATTACGTGAAAGCCGCCAAGGAGAATGGCGGGTGGATAAGGACGCAATATTCCGTGGGGGCATCCCTGCTTTGGCTCCCCTTCGTTGCCGTTACGCATGCAGTGATGTCCGGGCTTCATGCGGTGGGATTGAATTCGATTCCGCCCGCGGATGGTTTCTCCATGCCATACCGGATGGCGGCCTGCTACGGCACCATTCTCTCCTGCATCTTGGCGGTTCTGATGATTTACTGGCTGGCCACGGAGATGTTCGGGCCGGTTGCGGGGTTCCTGGGAACGATGGGGGTGTGGTTCGCTACGCCGCTTTTCTTCAATATGTCCCGGTCGCCTTCGGGAATCGAGGGGCCGTGCTTTTTCGCCATAACGCTCTCGTTCTGGCTCTGGTGGCGGGTAATGAAGAAATCGACCCCCGGCAGGTGGTTTGTCTGGGGGTTGGCCATTGGGCTGGCCTACACGATGCGGCTCCAGAACGCGGTGATGGCGGCCTTCCCGATTATGGAATGGATTCGGCTCCGCTGGTATGTCCCGGCGAGCAAGCGGACGGGGTGGAACATCGCCGCACTGGCGGCGGGATGCTTCGGGATGTTCATCCCGTTCTTCATCCAACTGCTGGTGTGGCGGTTCGCGTTCAACCAGTGGACCCCGCCGGGATATTTCACCGGCATCGAAGATTGGGCCAAATGGCAGCCCCTGCCAGTCCTCTTCTCGGCGCGCCACGGGCTTTTTTCCTCGCATCCGTTCTGGCTGTTCGGTTTCCTCGGCTTCCTGCCTTTGCTCCGCCGGGGCAGTCTTTGGATGTGTTCATTATTCCTCCTTTTCATTTATTACTTCTGGATAAACCAGTTGCCGTTTGATTTCTGGGCCGGCCACAGTCTGGGGGCGCGGCGGTTCGTGCCGCTTTCGCTCCTTTGCGGGCTGGGATTGGCGTGGGTTTCCTCGTGGACGCTGAAGCGGAAGAGCAAATGGTGGCTGGCGGGATGGGTCGTGCTGGGGCTCGTGTTCTTTTCCCAGTCCCATTCCAATGTCAGGAAACACAACGGGTTCGCGGAACTGCGCGACTACGGACAGCCGGAAAAATATTACCTGAACCGCTACCTGCCCCGTGTCTATCACTACACCGGATGGCCGTTCTCCTGGCCGGCCAGCATTCCCTGGGCGGTGAGATGGGGGACGACGCCGGACCGTTACGACTGGGGGAGTTCGCTGTTCATTGACAACCCGTCCGATTTCGGATGGAAGTCGGTTTGGAGCAAACAGAACGGCGCTCCCATACACCTTCGGTTGGACTTCTCGCATTCGCGGGCGGGTTATGTCCTCGAAAGGGGGTGGTGGGGGAACGGGCCGGGCGGCGCCGCGGTGGACGCGCCCGAGGCAAGCGTCTGGGTGAATTTCTGCTGGAAGCCGGTGGCGCGGCATGCCTTGTTGGTGCTGGATGTTTTCCGCGGGAACAGGAGTCCGACCTGCGAGGTGTCTATCAACGGGAATAAGGTGGGGAAGGTTCCGCTCCGCCGCGGCGGGAACCGCATTGAATGGGACAGCCCCGCTTCCGAGTGGCACCTCGGCACGAACCGGCTCCTCCTTTCCTTCACCGGGGTGGATGGCGCTGTCATTGTGGCAAGGCGTTTTGATTTGATGGAACGCTGATTGGGGAGTATGCGGTCGGAAGATAATTGGCCCGAGCGGACTTGGTTTGCGTAATGTATCATCTGTTTTAGGGGGTAGCGATGAAACTTCAATTTCGCCTTGCGTTTCCCTTATTCGTTGTCGCCGTGGCGGTGACCGCGGCCGTAACCATGGGGGTAATCGTGCTGGTGCGCGGGACGATCAATGTCGCGCTCAAGCAGTCCGGGCGACAATTGGAGCGCATCACGGAGAACGCCCTCCGGACTCGCGTGGAAAGCCTGAATGAGGTTGCCACGGTCCTGGGACTCACCCGGGGAGGCCTTAGGGAACGCAACGCAAAGTGGAAGCATGTCCCAGTAGACACCGCCGGAATCTACGAGCGGCGTTCCTTTCGGAAGCTGGACGCTTTCGGCCCCGCTATCGATGCGCGGGACCTGGTTGGTCTGGCGGCGAAACCGCCCGCGGACCCGCCGATATTGCGGACGACCCGGGGGCTCATCATCGCCGGGACGGCAAAGGAGGAAGGAACCGGTAATATGGTGCTGGCAGGGCAGGCGCTGGGGAAGGATTTCACGGCGGAACTCGGGAAACTGCTCCAGGCAGACATCGAGATAAAGGTCGGCGGAAAAGTAGTCTCGTCCGTCCGACTGGATGCGAATCCGCCCGATGATTCATATCCGGTGAGCCGTTCCTTCCTGACTCCGGGAGGGGCCGAGGTGGTGGTGACGATGTTCATGCCGGCACGTGGAGTGTATGAAACCCGCCGGAAGGCGCTTTACTACTCGATTGGCGGGGGGCTGATTCTCCTGCTTCTGGCTTTCCTTTTCTATTTCTACTCAGTGGCGCGGGTCACCCGGCCCATCAAGGACCTGATAAGCGCGGCGGAACGGATGGGTACGGGCGACCTCGACGCGCGGTTGGAGGCGCAGGCGCCGGCCGAACTCGGCGCGCTGGTGAGGGAGTTCAACAAGACCACACGGTCTCTCAAGGAGGTCCAGGAGAAGCTGGTCCATTCGGCGAAGCTTTCATCGGTCGGCCAGCTCGTCGCCGGGATATCGCATGAGTTGAACAACCCGTTGATGGGACTGCTGGGACACGCGGAGAATTTGGCGGACGACCTCAAGGGGGAAACCGCGGCCCGGGCGAAGATAGAAACCGTCATCGCGGAGGCCCGCCGGATGAGACAGACGCTGGCGAGCCTGCGGGATTTCACGCGGCCCAGCGGTCCGGAACGCGTGCCCACGGACTTGAACCGGGTGGCGGAGGAAGTCACCGCCCTGGTCCGTCACGACCTGGAAAAGAGCCGCGTCATGTGTGAAATGCTCCCCGCGAAGGAGGGGGCGGTGATTAAGGTTTCCCCCGACCAGGTGCGGCAGGTCATACTGAACCTGGTGATTAACGCGATGCAGGCGATGCCCCAAGGGGGGAAGCTCACGATAAGGACCGTGGCCGGTCCCGGGGCTTGTTCGGTCGTGGTGGAGGACACCGGAACGGGCATACCTGAGGATGTCCGGGACCGCGTCCTCGAGCCGTTCTTCAGCACCAAGCCCGGCCGGATGGGCCTGGGGCTCGCGATATGCCGGGAAATCGTCTCCCAGCATGGAGGTAAACTCACCCTGGATTCCCGTCCGGGCGGGGGTACACGGGTGGCGGTGGAGTTTCCCGCGGACAAGCCTTCATGACGCCTTCCCGCATCCGCATTCTCGTGGCCGATGACGAGCCCAGCATCGTTTCATCCCTCCGGGACGCCCTGGTCAAGGAGGGGTACCAGGTTTTCACGGCTGGCGGCGGCGAGGAGGCGTGCACCGTTGCCGAGCGCGAACAGGTGCACATCGCACTGGTGGACCTGGTGATGCCTGACATTACGGGGCTGGATGTCATGACGAGGTTGAAGGAAAAGGTTCCGGCCGCACGGGTCATCATCATGACCGCATACGCCACGGTCGAGACGGCGGTCGAGGTAATGAAGCAGGGGGCGCTGGACTACCTCATCAAACCGTTCTCGATGGACGAGCTGAGGATGCAGATACGCCGGGCCGCGGTGGAGACGGAGATGACGAACGAGAACCTGGCCCTGCGCCGCGAGGTCGAACGGCGGGCGGAGAGCGAGGACATCGTGGGCGAGGACCCCGCGCTGTTGAGCGCGGTTGGGCTGGCCAGGCGTGTGGCGGACAGCGACTCCACGGTCCTCATTCTGGGGGAGACCGGGACCGGCAAGGAGCTGATTGCGCGGCTCATCCACCGCAACAGCGCGCAAGGGCGGGGGCTGTTCCTGGCGGTCAACTGCGGGGCAATCCCCGAGAACCTCCTGGAACGGGAGCTCTTCGGGAACGAGCGGGGCGCCTTCACGGGAGCCGACGCGGCCCGGCCGGGACTGCTGGAGGCGGCCTCGGATGGGACCATCCTGCTGGACGAGATAGGTGACATGCCTCCCGCGCTCCAGGTGAAACTGCTCCGGGTTCTGGAGGGACATGAGTTCCTGCGGGTGGGCGGAACGAAACCGCTGAAGAGCCACGTGCGGTTCCTCGCCTCGACCAACCGCGATTTGGGGCGGGTTGTGGCCGAAAAGAAGTTCCGCGAGGACCTTTTCTACCGGCTGAACGTGGTGAAAATAGAGTTGCCTCCGCTCCGGAAGAGGGGGAACGACGTCTTCCTGCTGGCGGAACATTTCATCCGCACATCGGTGGAAGGAAGGAGGAAGGGGCTGGCCGGGCTTTCGCCGGAAGCCCAGGAAGCTGTCGCGGCGTATCCCTGGCCGGGCAACGTGCGTGAATTGAAGAACATTATGGAGCGCGGCATCCTGCTTTCAACGGAATCCCAAGTGGGATTGTCCGACCTCGGGCTGGGAGCTTCCGCAAGTGCGGGCGGCGAGGCCGGCGCGGCCTGGATGGACCTTCCCTATCGCAAGGCGCACGACGAGTTCGAACGCATCTATCTGGAGAGGGCGCTGAAGGCGGCTGGCGGCAATGTTTCCCGGGCGGCGACCCGGATGGGGGTGGACCGAACCGGCCTGCACAGCAAGCTGAAGAAGTATAACCTTACCGGGAGAGACTGACGTAGGCTGTTGTTGATTTTCCTCCACACTGTGGAGCGAAGGCCACATATAATCACGGAAAACCGCCTTAGAAGTTGATGTAACGACAGGCATGATTTGTGCAATAAAGTTATATCGGCAAAGATGAATTGCGACTGCTGGAGGTTGTTATGAGAAAAATGTTGTTATTTCTTGGGGTTGCACGGTTCGCCATTCAAATTTCAACCCCCGCATATGCCGGGCAATGCGCCGGGAACTGCGGGACGGGGGAAACGCTCAATTTGACAACGTCATGGACCGCAACGACCCATGGGATTTATGGGACCGGAGGCGTCGTATTGAACGAAGGTAACGCCGTGAAAATGGACGGCAACGGTAACATAATAACTTTCACGGGGGAAAGGCTTTTAAAATACGGCAGGGCCGGCAATTTGATATGGACCAGGACGATCGGCGTCCTTCCCATGGTATTGCCCAAGCCGCTTTATGGACTGCCGCAGGACATGGCTGTGGACAGGGTCGGAAACATCTTTCTGGGGGCCCCGGATACCGGCCAAGCGTGGGAGACTGACAAATACGATACAAATGGAATCCTCGTATGGAGCAGGTCGAACCATCCTAACGAAGCACTTCAATGGGCGGTTGCCACCGATACGAAAGGGGACGTATACGGGGGGGGACAGGGGAACCTGGGATTGGATTGGAAATTATGCATTGAAAAATACCGGGGAACGGACGGCGGACTTGTCTGGACTCGGACCGGGTTGGGATTCCCCGACGGTACCATCGTATACGGCCTGGCCATCGATTCATCCGATAACGTGGTCGCCGTTGGTACGTTTGGGGATGTGGCGCGGACTGCCATGATGGTCATCAAATTGGACAGCAATGGGAAATTGGTGTGGAGTAGGTCATATTTCGGGGTGGACGCCCATTATTATGAATCCCATAGCGTTGCCGTTGGTCCGGAAGGACAGATCTTTGTTGCTGGATTGCACAGCACAAACAACAACGATCCCTTTGCTGTAATCAGTAATGCGATGGTCTGGTTCTATGATTCGGCTGGAAATCTTTTATGGGACAAGCAGGTGCGCAGGTGGTACGGGATTCGGGGCTTATTTACCGGTTTCGATGGTTGTGGAAATGCGTATATTCTGGCAGAAGACCGGAATATCGGATATTTCCACGTGAATTCCTATGATTCCAACGGAGGAGTCAGATGGGAGTGGGCGACCACCGACCCGGGCGGGAATCCTGACATGATGGTAAAAGGCATGGGGGTGTCTGGCGGCGGTTCCGTTATTTTGGCGGGGTCGACCTTGGTCGATAATTCCGACTGGCTGATACAGGCGGTATATCCCGAGTGCCGGGCCGGAGAGAAGCTGAAAGAGCCGGGCACGGTGAAAATCGTCGGCGGCGTACGCGGATACATCAATCCCAAGCGGGGTGAGAGCGCGACGATACTCCTGAAGCCGACCGGCGCGGGAGAGATAAGGGTGAGGATATACGACGAGGAAGGCATCCTGGTGAAGGAAATCGTCCAATCCACCAGCGGCGGGCACACGGAGACCATCCAATGGCATGCGGTGGATTCGGGCGGTAATCCTGTCCCGGCGGGCCTTTACCCGATTCTTATCGAGGGGCCCGGAATAAAGTACCGGGATAAGTTGGTGGTTATTCGTTAAGGGATTAGGTCGGCCCTTGGCTCCACCTGTTCCTGCAATCGGCCTGCTGATGTGTCTGTCCTTTGTTTCTGGGTTAATGACGCGGAATGCCGAGGCGGCTCCTGCTGGCATCCTCACACGGACAGGCTCGGTAAGGGCGGAAGCGCTCGGTGGGGCGGGATGCGCCGTCGAGTATGACCCCACCATGATATTGCTGAACCCTTCTTCAACGGCGCGCGTCATGGGCGCCTCTATCACGATGTCGGGGCGAAAAGACCTCTTTGGCGGATTGGCGGGGGACGCGGTTTATGTCGGGCCCCTGTGGGGAGGGGTGTTGTCCGTTGGGGGGACATACGAGGATGCCGGAAACGTTACTTTGAATGCTTCCGACGGGACTTTGCGCCGGGTGGACGCCCGGCGTGACCTGCTGGGGCTGGCGGGATATTCAGGGGAGCTCGGGTTCGATGTAGCCAGCGGATTCTCAGTGAGAATCTTGCGCAGTGAGCTTGTGGAGGAGTTCCGCGCGACCACCGTGATGTTCGACGGGGGGATGCAGATAAAGGTGAACGATTTCATCAAGGCGGGCGTGGCACTCCGGAACTTCGGAACAAAAACGAAGTATTTCGAGGACGAGATATCGCCGTCTCCGTCGGCCCGTGTGGGGGCCGCATTTGGATGCCTGTTGCGGGATTTCCTGCCGTTCATGCGGGACAGCATGGATGCCGTCCTGCTGGCCGCCGATGTCGATTACCGGTTGGTTGAACAGCAGGTATTCCTCTTGGGCGGATTGGAATACCGCTGGAATAACATCCTTTACCTTCGGGCGGGGGGAAGCCTCGGTTCGGTCCAGCGGCTGGGGAGTCTCTCGCTTGGCCTGGGGATAAACATCGGGGGCGGGGAATCAGCCTGGGTCAGGCGTTACCGCCTCGACTACAGCATCCGCCTGCTCACCCTCGGGTTCGACGCGCCCCAGATGCTCGGCATGACCTTTATATTTTAGGGACATCGAGCGAAGGGCCAGCCGCCCGGTGACGGGGACGGGTCGGGTATCATAACAGCAACGTGAGAACAGGGCCCGTCCGTTTCTGGGAGCGCCCGCTGGCGCGTTTCCGCCCCGCGCCCCGGCACGACCCGCCGCTCAAGCCCCGCAGGGCCCGCCTCCGGTTCCTCAAGGCGGCGTTCACGGCGGTCCTGAAGCCGCTGTCGGTGCTGTGCGGTTTCGTCCTCCTCCTGCTCGGCCGCCGCCGCCATTTGGATCCCGCGAAAATCAAGCGCATTGCGTTCATCAAGCTGGACCATATCGGTGATGCGGTGATGGCCACGCCGCACCTGCGGGCGCTTCGGGCCTGGGCTCCCGAAGCCGAGATTATCGTTTTCGCCCGGCCGCAATCAGCCGAAATGCTTGAACGACTCCATTCCGTGAGCGAGGTGGAGGAAGCTGATATCCCATGGATACGGCCGGACTCCTCTTCGATGGCCAACCTGAAGGCATGTTTCGCGCTGGTCCGCCGCATCAGGACCCTCCGTTGTGATTTGGCGGTGGATCTGCGCTACCACAACCGGTTGGACAGCCTGCTCTTATCGTTGTGCGGCGCGCGGGCGAAGCTCGGCTATGACGTCGGCGGATTCGGGTTCGGTGTAACCCACCGGGCGGTCATGCCGCGGAAGGGGCATGAGGTGGAACGCGGCGCGGCGGCGCTCCGGAAGTTCGGCATCCCGGTGAACGACCTTTCGACGGAGTTCCCGATGCAGGCCGCGGCGGAGGAGCATATGGCCGCCGTCCTTAAGGCGGGGACGCCGGTCGTCGCCGTCCATCCCGGCGCGGGCAACGCGATAAAGCGCTGGATGCCGGAACGGTTCGCGGAGGTGGCGCGGGAACTGGCCAAGGAGGGGAAGGTGCGCATCGCCCTGCTGGCGGGTCCGGGCGAGGAGACGCTGGGGGAGCCGGTGGCGCGCGCCGTCCCGGCCCATTCGCTCATCGACCTGCGCGGGAAACTGTCGCTTTTGGAGATGGCCGGAATCATGGCGAATTGCGACCTGTTCGTCGGGAACGACGGCGGCCCGGCGCACGTCTCCGCCGCGCTGGGGGTGCCGACGCTGGTGGTGTTCAGCGGGACGAGCGTGGCGGCGGACTGGGCGCCGCGCGGCCGGACCGTCCGCATCATCGAGAAATGGGTTCCCTGCAAGCCCTGCCATTCGACGGCGTGCCCGTATTCGGTGGCCTGCCTGCGCGCGGTCGAAGTCGGGGAAGTGAAGGAAGCGGCGGAGGGCATGATTGGGCGAAGGCTTTCAGGGTGAAGATAGCCGCATGACGGAACCGGGCGTGGCCGGCGGGAACGCCTTGCCGGCTTCGCGGCGGAGGGCGGGGTACTTCGGAATCGCCCTGGCCGGCCTGTCAATATTTTTCGTGGTTCACGAGCATGTGCTGTTCGGGGGGTGGGCCACCCGGCCTTTCTGGCAGGACGAGAGCATGCACGGACTGGCGGTCATCGAAACGCGCTCTTTCCCCGATTTGCTGAGGTATGGCTCGGGTTCCTTCCAGCCGGTGCTCGATTATTTCCTGCGGAAATACGTTTGGTCCCCCATATTCGGGCACCAGGAAAGGGGCCAGAGGTTGCCCAGCTATTTTTACTACCTGGCTATGCTGATAGGCGGAATTTTCCTTTCGGCCCGGACCCTGAAGCGCGAGGGGCATCCCGAGGCTTTCGCGGTTTTTGGCGCGTTCCTGATTGGATTGTGGATGGTGCACAAGCCGATTGAGACGTGGCATGCCTACGAGGCGAGGCACTACTCGTTTGTCGCGATGATGTCGCTCTTCTGGTTTTGGCTGTCCTTCGCTTCGGCGACCCGGTATTCGGCGTGGTGGTGGCTGGCATCCCTGGCCTTTGCGAACACCCACTTCTTCGCCATTCCGATGATTGCCGCCCTGGGAACCTATGACGCCGCCGGCTGGCTGAGAAAGCGCGATTGGCGGATGGCGCTGGCCGTTTTCGCGGGCATATCCGCCGTTTGTGCGGCAACCGTAGCCGTGAATATCCAGGGATGGAACGCGATCCTGCACAATCCTCCCGGCGCCCACTCCGATTTCTGGGGGGGGATTCGCCGGGGGCTGGTGGCATGGTGGGAATACAACCGGTACCTGAGCATCCGTGGAGTCCAGGTTGTCGCCATCTGGGCGGCACTGCTGTTCGCGCTGGGGCGGAGGGATGTAAGGCGGTTCCTCTTCCTGGTCCTGGTCTGCCTGCCGCTCTTCCTCATTTTCATGAGCGCCAAGTCGTCCATGCCGTTTCATGCCCGTTACTACACCCCGTTCTTTGGGGCGGGATTCGTCACCCTCGTCATGGGGCTGGACCTGGGCAGGAGGCTGGCACTGCGGGCGTATGCCCGGGTTGGCCTGCAATCAGGCACGGCGCGCCTGGCGAATTACGCCCTGCTCGCCATGCTGTTTGTCGCATTCAAGGCGGGCCCGGCCATCGTGAACATGGCGGGAAACTACTGGGATGTCCGGACCTGGCCGGTGAACGGATCCCCCACGTACCGCCTTTACGAGGTAATCAAGTCCCACGGTCCGTCAGTCCTGCTGGTTTCGGAGAACGACTGCAATATTTATTCGCACAAGCTGTACCTGAACCATATCGGGGCGCCTTTCCGGGGGGAGGTTCACATGGCGTTCACCCACGGGAAGGACAGCAATGCGGACATACGGGGGGACATCTCGCGGTTCCTGCGGGACCATCCCGGCGCCCTGATAGTGCTTGACCAGACGAATTGTTCGATGACCTGCCGGACGCTGACCGCGTTCACCCTCCCCGGGGGCGCCAGGGTCTGGAAGGCCCCGGATGATTCGTGCGCCTGGTTTGTGGCCGGCGCCCGGACCCTTGCGGATGTCCGCGTCGCGGCCCGGCGCGTCGGCTTCCGTTCCCTGGCCTGGTGGTATGGGACGGTGAAATAGTTGGGAAAGCCGGCGGTGAATTTGCACCGGGGGGTAATCGCGCTCGCCGTCGCGGCAATCGTGTCGCTGTGGGGGAACCTCGGCGCATTGCAGGCGCACCAGCACAGCGATTCGCTGATTCCCGTCATGGTCAGCCTCTACAACTGGACGCCGCGCTATTGGGACCAGAACCGCTACGGCATGATTATTCCCGCCCTGGCGCGGCCGCTCGCGGACCCGTTCCTTAACCTCCTGTTCCAGAACGCGGTTTCCACCTTCCTGGGGGCGTGCTCCCTGCTGTTCCTGCCCATGGCCGTGATGGGGCCGCGGGCGGGTTTCGTCGGCGGCGTGCTGGCCCTCGCCTTTTTCTGCATCGGACAGCCGGTGCGTCAGCACGCCGAGTATTTCGGGATGGCCCAGCCCTACGGCACGGCCCTCGGGCTGGCCGCGCTGGGGCTGGCGGTGTTCCGTGTTTCGCGGGACTGCACCGCGTTTTTCCGCCTCGCCGTGGCCATCCTGCTGTTCAACCTTGCCGTTAGGGTGAATCCGGGGGTGCTGGCCGTCCTGCTTCCCCTGCTGGTTTTCCGGCTCGGAACCGACACGGTGGTGCGTGAATATGCCGTCCGGGCGGCCCGGAGATGGAAGTACCAGTCCCTGGGCGTGCTTGTCGTGGCCGCCGTAATCTTCCTTCGCTGGATATATCGGCTGTCTCACCGGTATCCGCTGGTGTCCCCGGCGGAAGTGCTGGGAGGCATGGTGTCGCTTGGTAAAAAGGCGGCGACGGAGTTCCTTCCGCCCGGCTACCTTTCCGTGGCCGGGATTGGGCTCGCGGCGGGTTTGGCGGCCCTCCTGTTGCGGCGGCGGCGCCGGGGCGAGCGCTCCGCCCTCGCCCGTGACGGCGCGACCGTCCTCGTAATGTTTGCCGTGTCCGGATTGTCCCTGCTGGCGATGGGCGCCCTCGACTGGGTGAAAGTGAACGGGTTCGCGCCCCGGTACGGGATGCAGGCGTTCATCATGCTGGACATTTCCCTCGGTTCGGCGGCGGCCGCGCTGGCCGGCGCCTTCATCGCGGGCCAGGGGTGGGGTCGCGTCCGCGTGTTCGTCTGCGCCCTGCTGTTCATCGGGCTGGCCCGGCCTTATGGCGTGCCCTCGCCGCAACGGGCGCGGGCAGAGCTGGACAGGACGCTCGGCGTGGACACCCCGGCGCTCATTTCTTCGGGGGCAACCCATCTCATCGGGAGCTACACTCCCATCTGGCCGGCGGTCTTCCACGCGAACATGACGCTGTGGAAGACGGACCGGGGCAGGAGGATATGGGCCATCACGGGGCGCAGCGGCCCGACCGAGAAGCTGTGGCGGGCCCGCCCGTATTCCGAGTGGAAGCTCGCCGCCTATCCCCGCGACGGCGACGTCAGGAAGTGGGCCGACTATTTCCACCTTCCGCCCCTGCGAAAGACCGGTTCCTCCGGCCGCCTGGAGATACTCAAGCTCGAACCATAATCTGCCGGATGTGGTGGGATGGATGGGGTAAGGCACCTAGCCAGTATGTCCGGGTATCTTTTTAGAACAACCGTCTCCCTAGTTTGATGTCACGTGGATAAGGTCGTTTTCGAGGGAGATGGAATCGAAGCGGATTTTGCGGACGAGGGGTGAATCGGGGTTGAGAAGCCAGTTGTAATCGCCGATTGCCCAGGAGACGCCGAGCAGGGGGATTCCCGCAAAAGAGGCGCCATCAACCCCGAGCCGAATGGTTCCTTCCGTGTCCTTGCACAATGAAAGCCGGGTTTTCCAGGGCATCTTCCGGAGCGAACCGGAAATAATAATATGGCCGTCCTTGAATTCAATCCGGGGATTTTCCAGCTTGGTCAGGAAATATCGGACAAAGGGGGAAACCACGCCGAGTTCCTTAGTGCGCAACGAATCGCCATATTTAAGGAGCGTATTTGTTGCCGCAGATGCGGACAGCTCGAATTGCTCGACCCGGATTTCATCCAAGGCCAGAAGCACCGGTTCTTCCTCGAGGACCCCCATTTTCACTCCGGTTAGCCTAATACGCATGTCCATCGGGCCCAAGGCAACGGGCTTGCCGCCGACGGCGGCGCGGAGCCAGCCGCGGCGGAGTTCCAGGCTCATGTCGAAAAGGCCCTTCCCGCCCCTTGCCGGAGTAGCCCGGACCGAGATGCCGGAAAATATCGGTGAAAGCATTGAGGCCATGCTTTCAGCAACTGCATTGGCGTCAGTCAATCCGGGCCGGACATCATATCCAACGGCCCTTGAGCCGTCCGGAAGGGGATATTCCTTCAGTTTCCGGTAGAGCGCGCCGTATTCGCGTCCCGATTCCAATTCCCGCGCGATGGCGACGGCCCGGGCGGATTCTGCGAACCCGGGGCCGTTGTCGCCGGTTTTGAGGAGGACGAACCGGCAATCCACGGGGAATTGCGCGGCGTCAACGACTTTCAGTCCGGATTCGGTGCGGAGCGCGGCGAAACCGGTATTGAAGGCGTTGAAGCTCTGGTGATTGGCGAGGACGCAAACGGCGGCGGGGCCCTTGGCGCGGGCCGAAAGGTCCGCCATGATTTCCCCGATTTTCCAGTCTTCCGCCATTGGGCGGATGTTGCGAGGCCACCATTTTATTGAAGGCGAGGTGGCGGCGAAGCAGCCGAAGAGGCAGGCGGCAATTACCGCCGGGACGGCCGTTTTGCGTAACCATTCCGGCCGGATGCGGGAAAGCGTAAAGGCGCAGGCGACGGAAAGGAATGGAAGGACGGGCATAAGGTAACGGTCCTTCTTGTTCCGCAGGAGGAGAAGGATAAGGAAGGGAACGGTGATGTTCCAGAGATGCCGCCTTCTCCCGCGGTTGCGCGCCAGCAGGATGACGCCGGCGGCGAGCAGGATGGTGCCGGGCCATCCGAGGTTGGCGGGCATGGTGCGGAAGTAATAAATGAGGGAACCGGCAGACAGGATTTTCTGCCCCTCGGTATCCAGCCCGTGGTAGGCGGCCGACAGCCCGGTTTTCAGCGCGAATATAAGATTGGGCCCATACCAGGGGAGGCAGACCAGCTTGGCGACGGCCGCCGCCACGACGACGGCGAGGGCGGCCCTTTTCCATCCCGAAACGCGGGCAGCGGCGGCAACCGCGAACAGCGCCGGGGCCAGGATATACACCGGGAAAGTCCACTTGACCAGCATTCCCGCCCCCGCGCAAAGCCCGATCAGCACCGAGAAGGGGAGCCACACGAACGCGCCGGGCCGGGAAAGCAGTAGCGCGCAAAGCGTGACCAGCGCGGTGAGCGGGACATCCAGCATGAAGTAATGCCCCTCGTTGACAATGAAAGGGGCGGTTCCGGCGATGATGGCGGCGGCCAGCCCGGCGTTGGCGCCCGCCGCCTCCGCGGCCAGCAGGAATACGCAGGTGACGAGCAGGAGGTGGAATCCCAGCAGTGCGAAGGTGTATCCATCCTCGGAGTTCGGCAGGACGCGCGCGGCCATACTTCCGTAGAGCGGGACGAGCGGGGGATAGTAGCGGTCCACCGAAGCGAATTTGGCTAGCGACCCAGCCAGACCGGCCTGCCGGAACTTCTCGGCCGCCGTGAGGTGGATTGACTCGTCCCAGTGCTGGGGCCGGGTGTCCCGTATCAGCCAGATGGCGTTAGACGCCGCCAGGAATACGGCGAACGCCCCCAGCGCCACCCAATGGGCCGGCCTTGCTTTATCCATGTGTCCCATTGTAAGGTCCGGAGGGGATTGACAGGATATGGGGGGGAATGTAGGCTATTCGTAGGACAAAGAAATGCAATTCGTAAGCGTACGCGAGTTCAGGCTGGGGCCGGGCCGGGTGTGGGCGCGGCTCAAAAAGGAGCACGATTTGGTGGTGACCTCCCGGGGGAAGCCCATCGCCATCCTGACCGGGGCGGGGGAGTCGAGCTTTGCGGAGGACCTGGCCGCGCTCCGGAGGGCCCGGGCACTGGCGGCCGTTGACGCGGTCCAGAAGCGGTCCGCCGGGGCAGGCCGGGACCGGCTCCTGTTGGCGGAGATAAACTCGGAAATCAGGGCAACAAGGCGCCGCCAGCACAAGGCGTGATAGTCCTCGACACGAACGTACTCGTGTCGGGGCTCCTTGAGGGCCGGGGGTCTTCGGGAAGGATAGTGCGGATGGTCGCCTCAGGCGCAATCAGGCTGGCGCATGACCGCAGGATACTTGAAGAATACCGGGAAGTGCTGTCCAGGCCGAGATTTGGCATTCGGGCTGAAGAGGTTGAGGCAATCATGGAGGTCATCGAGAAGGACGGGTATCCGGCGGCGGCCGCGCCACTCGCGCTCAAACTGCCGGATCCGGACGACGCGATGTTCATGGAGGTTGCCGCCGCCGTGAAAGCCGAAGCGCTGGTGACCGGCAACTTGCGGCATTACCCGGCGGAAGCGTGCCGGAAACACGGTGTGGCCGTGCTATCGCCGGCCGCCTTCGTCCGTAAGCTAGCGGAGTCCCGTTAGGGGAAGGCCTGGGGAGTCCGGGTGCTTTCCCGGCGCGCCCGTTTTCGGCCCCCCTTTCAATTTTCACGCTGGCGATTCGGTTGAAGACACCTGGAAAGCGGCGTTTGCCAGCGTATGGACAAACACATTTGTCCAACTTTTCCCCCGCCAGGCAGTTGGCAATTTTCCCGATTTGACCGTCCGCCGGATAATTACGCGCGGGACAATTTGAAGGGGGGCCGAATTTCCGGCGTGGCTCCCCCCCCCGGCTTTCAGGCTGATCGGATATGGGGCCTATAATGGTGCGATGGTTACCGAGAAGATTTGCCTTGACCTGAGGAAAATGGCGGGGACTTTCCCCAAATACTGGGTTCGTTGTTTCGGTTCGGAATGCGCGGGGTTCATGCTGAGGCACGACCTGTTCGAGCATTTCCGCGAGGCCAAGCGGACGCTTCCCATCGAGTATGCCCGGTTCCACGGGATACTCACGGACAATGTCGGGGTCGCCCGCCGGAACCGGAAGGGGAAAATCGAGTATGTCTGGTTCAATCTGGAGCGGGTTTACGACCAGATTCTCGACCTCGGGATGAAGCCTTTCGTGGAATTCTCCTACATGCCGGAGGCGCTGGCGCGCGGGAAGCAACACCTTTTCTACTACAACGCGAATGTCACGCTCCCGAAAAAGTGGGGCGAGTGGGAGAACCTTATCGAGGCGGTGACCCGCCGGCTGGTGAAGCGCTACGGCAGGAACGAGACCCGCAAGTGGTATTACGAGGTCTGGAACGAGCCCAACCTGCCGAAGTGGTTCTTCGCCGGGACGCAGAAGGACTATTGGAAGCTGTACGACCATGCCGCCGAGGCGGTGAAGCGGGTGGACCCGCACCTGCGGGTGGGCGGGCCAGCCACGGCCTGCGCCGAGTGGGTGGGCGAGTTCATCGAGCATTGCCGGACGGAGAACCTGGCCCGGCCGGGCCGGAAGGGCGCGCCGGTGGATTTCGTTTCCTACCACCTTTATCCCAGCGACCCGTTCTTCATGAAGCATGAGGACATGCACGTGGATTGGATGGGGGAGGAGTTCTTCCGGGAATCGATTTGGCGCAACAAGCGCATCGTCGACCAGTACCGCGAGATGGGGCTGGAAATCCACATGACGGAATGGTCGTGCTCCTCGGGAGCGCGGGAACCGATGCACGACACGCCCCGCGGCGCCGCCTTCGCGGTGAAAGCCATCCAGGAGGTGGCCGGCGCCGTGGACACCTTCTCGTGGTGGACGCTCTCGGACGTTTTCTGCGAGGGCGGCCTGCCGGAAGCGCCGTTCCACGGCGGGTTCGGGCTGGTAAACGTGGACGGGCTGAAGAAGCCGGCTTGGTTCGCGTTCCAGGCGTTGCAGGAATTGGGGACCGACCTTATCGCGCCGCCAATCGGGACGGAAGACCACTCGTTCGGGATGATTCCAACGAAGTGCGCCGACGGGACGGCGCGTCTGCTGGCCTGGGCGTTTCACGCCCCGAAGTCTCCCAAGCCGCCGCTCCGCCGGATAGAACTGGAACTGTCGGGATTTCCGCACCGCGCCACCCGCGCCTCGGTTGAAAATTACCTCATCGACGAGACGCACTCCAACATCGTGCGTGACTGGAAAAAGCTCGGTTCCCCGGATAGCCTGACCCGCGAGCAGGCGGCGGAGATGCGGCTCCGCAACGGGTTCGACCTAGTGGAGTCGCGCGATGTTCCCGTCCGCAACGGCATGGCGAAATATTCCTTCTCCATGCCGTTGAACGGGGTGTCCTACCTGATAGTTCGGTAGGAGGCCTTTAAAGCCTCTCTTCTGATCAAGCCCCCCTCCTCACCCTCCCCTCTCCTCCCCGCATATGCGGGGAGGAGAGGGTCAGGGAGAGGAGGGGTCTTAGATTGCTGAGAGTCTGAAGCCGTCACGCGTATTAGCGAGCCATTCCTTCAAGAACCGGCGGTGTTCGTCCAAGACGCCCTTCATCGAAGGCGTACCTGCCAGGTTGCGCATTTCCCCCGGGTCGGCTTCCATATCAACAAGCATTTCCGGGTTTTTCTCCCGGGAGAAGGCCGTGTATTTGAACTTCGGCGTCCGAATCATGCGGCCCTCCACGTCGGATTCCGGCCCGACAGGGTAAAGCGCGCATCCGACGAACGGACGGTCGGGGGAAGAGGGATTTTCGATGGTTTTCCGCAGGCTGATTCCGTCCAGCCCGGGGGGAGGCTCGATTCCGGCGAAATCGCAGACGGTGGGGAAGATATCCACGGCGGAGACCAGGTGCTGCGCGTCGGCAACGCCCTCCGGAACGGTTCCGGGGCAGGAAACCACGAGGGGGACGGCCACCGCCTCGTCGTAAAGGGAGAGCTTGCCTATCCAGCGGTGGGATGCGGCGCCTTCGCCGTGGTCGCTGGTGTAGATGACAACCGTGTCCTTCTCCAGCCCCGCCTCGCGCAGGGCGTCCAGCACCACGCCGATGGACCCGTCGGCGTGCTCCACCATTCGGTGGTAGAGCCACGCGGCCTCCCGCCATCCCTTTTCGTTCCACTCCTTCGCCCAATTGGTGGACCACTCGTGGGTGAACCGGGTTTCGGCGAGAAGCCCCGGTTCTCCTTCGGGCGGCTCGAAATTCGCGGGCAGGGGAGGCAGGCGCGATTCGTCGGGCGGACCCCACCGGCAATATTCCGACGGGAAACATATGTCATGCGGGTTCATGAGCGCGACGGAAAGGAGGAAGGGTTGGTTGTGCTTCCGGCGCAGGAAGGTCACCGCGGTTTGCGCCACCGCGCGGTCGACATACAGCCCGAGGTTATGGTCCCATCCGTCCGTACCGGTTATGCGGACGGGATAGGGTCCGCCCGCGAGATTGCGCCCCTCGATGGGCAGGTTGTCGAACCCCGGGATGGCGTCCGGCTCCGGAGGGTATTCCTCGGGGACATGCCACTTGCCGACCCAGGCGGTTTCGTAGCCCGCGCGCCGCAGGACATCGCCCATCTGCGGCACCGCCGGGTCCATGCGCTGGTGGTTCCAGCGGATGCCGGAGGCGTGGGGGACGCGGCCCGTTGTGTAGGAGGCGCGGGCGGGAGTGCACAGGGGCGAGGTGCAGTAGGAACGGGTGAAGCGGACGCCGCGCGCGGCCAGCGCGTCCAGGTGGAGCGTCATCATGTTGGGGTTTCCCGCGCAGGAGAGCGCCCCCCCGGCGTGCTGGTCAGTATGGATGAAGAGGAAGTTGGGGCGCTTCACGGCCTGATTCTACCAGCACGCAGTTCCGGCCGGCCTTGTCATCATCCAGCGGCTCTTCGATAATAGGAGCCCATGGACATGAAGATTAAAGACCCCCTGCCAGCGCGCCGCGTCCTCGTAACGGGAGCCGCCGGATTTATGGGCTCGTGGGAGGTCCAGGAGCTCGTCCGGATGGGCTACCAGACCTACGGAGTGGACGACCTCTCGGGCGGCTACATGGAGAACGTCCCGAAGGGATGCAAGTTCACGAAGCTGGATTTACGCGACCGGGCCGCGGTGGAGCGCTACATGGCGAGGGTGCGGCCGGAGATAATTTTCCACGACGCCGCGTTCGCCACCGAGGGCGGCTCCCAGTTCACCCCCCTCAATTCCACCGAGCGCAACTACCTCATCTACCTCAATACGCTGGTGGCGGGGCTTCGGCACGGCATGAAGAAGATGGTGTTCGCCTCCTCGATGAGCGTATACGGCGGTCAGAAGGCGCCGTTCTCCGAGGAGATGCCGCGGATGCCCGAGGACGTCTATGCCGTGGCAAAGGCGGCGGGTGAGCACGCCACCGAGCTTCTCGCCAAGGTGCACCGTTTCCAATACGTCATCATCAGGCCGCACAACGTCTACGGGGAGCGGCAGAACCTGGCCGACCCCTACCGGAACGTCATCTCCATCTTCATCAACCGGCTGATGATGAATAAGCCCTTCTTTATCTACGGCGACGGGAAACAGCGGCGCTCGTTTACCTACATCGGGGATTACACCCCCTACGTCCTGCGGGCGGGACTGTCGCGCAAGTTCAACGGGGAGATATTCAACATCGGCCCGCGCGAGGACATTTCCATCAAGGGCCTGGGCGAGCTGGTCATCAGGGAATATTTCGGGAGCATGGCGGCGTGTCCGAAGAGGCTCCGGCCGAAGCACCTGCCGGCGCGCCCCCTGGAGGTGAAGAACGCCTTCTGCGTGCACCACAAGGCGGAGCGCCTCCTGGGGTATCGGACCACCGTGGACATCGAGGAGGGGGTGCGGCGGATGGTGGCTTGGGCGCGGCGGATGGGACCGCGCAAGTTCGCTTACTTGAAGGAGGGGCTGGAACTGGTTTCCCCCAAGGCTCCCTCGACCTGGACGAAGAAACTCTACTAAAAGAAAGACCCTCCTCACCCTCCCCTCCCTGAACCCTTCGCTAGGCTCAGGGTTCGGGAGGAGAGGGTGTGGGGAAGAGGGATGCCTCCATGCATCTTGAACGACACTTTTTCTTCTGGTATTTAGTCAAACTTTGAAGGGAAGGCTCAGCCAGCGTCCCCCGTTCCGGGGGAACGGAATACTTGTTCTGGAGGGAAGAAGAACATGACACAGGATATCAGGGCGATAAACGAGAAAGTGAGGCAGGAGAGCCTGTTCGTCGAGGAACTGCTCGGCGAGCTGGGGAAGGTCATCGTTGGCCAGCGCTACCTCATGGAGCGCCTGCTGGTCGGGCTGTTCGCCGACGGCCACCTCCTGCTGGAGGGCGTGCCGGGGCTGGCCAAGACGCTGGCCGTCCGGACGCTGGCTTCCTCGGTCCAGGCGCGCTTCCAGCGCATCCAGTTCACGCCGGACCTCCTCCCGGCTGACCTCATCGGGACGCTGGTGTTCAACCCGCGCACGGGCGAGTTCACCCCCCGGAAGGGGCCCATCTTCACGAACCTGCTCCTCGCGGACGAAATCAACCGGGCGCCCGCCAAGGTGCAGTCCGCGCTCCTCGAGGCAATGCAGGAGCGGCAGGTCACCATCGGCGACACGACCTACCCGCTGGAGGACCCGTTCCTGGTGCTGGCGACGCAGAACCCCATCGAGCAGGAGGGGACCTACCCCCTGCCGGAAGCGCAGTTGGACCGGTTCCTCCTGAAACTGCGCATCACCTACCCGTCCCGCGACGAGGAGAAGGAGATTCTCGAAAGGATGTCGGGAGTGGAAATCCCGACCGTGCGGGACATCGTGACGCCGGATAGGATACGCGAAGTCCGCCGGCTCGTTAAGGACATCTACATGGACGAGAAGATAAAGGGGTACATCCTCGACCTCGTCCTGGCCACGCGCGAGCCTGAGCGGGCGGGGCTCACGAGCCTGAAGCCCCTCATCGCGTGGGGCGCCTCCCCGCGGGCGACGTTGGCGCTTGCCGCCGGGTCGCGCGCCCTCGCATTCCTGGCGCGCCGCGGTTACGTGACGCCGGAGGACGTGAAGACCATCGCCCCGGACGTCCTGCGGCACCGCGTCCTCATGACCTACGAGGCGGAGGCGGAAAACCTCACCACGGAGGACCTGGTGAAGCAGGTCCTCGACCACGTGGAGGTTCCATAAGGGGTCCGATGGTGAATCCGTTCGAGGCCCCTCGCCCGCATTGCGGGAGAGGGGCAAGACCCGGACGGGGTGAGGGAATTGGAAAGTGGATGGAAATCCGCTGCTCCAATACCCTCACCCTCTCATACAAGAGCTCCCTCTCCCCTTCGGGGAGAGGGAGGTGTTGGATGCTGGAGAAGAAAACTGGAAATGGCGGGCGCAATGGTTGCAGGTGAAAGAAACGCATCAAGGGGGTTCACGCCGGAGACGTTCCGGCACGTACGCCGGCTGGAGATAACCACGCGGCGGCTGGTGAACGAGCTTTTCGCCGGCCGCTACCTTTCCACCTTCAAGGGCCGGGGGATGACCTTCTCCGAGGTCCGCGAATACCAGCCGGGCGACGACGTCCGCACCATCGACTGGAACGTCACCGCGCGCATGAACGCGCCCTTCGTGAAGCGCTACGCGGAGGAGCGCGAGTTGACCATCCTCCTGGCGGTGGATACCTCCGCATCGCTCCGTTTCGGGACGCGCCTCAAGTCGAAGCACGAACTGGCGGCGGAGTTGGGCGCGCTCATCGCCTTCGCGGCGATGCGTAACAACGACAAGGTGGGGCTCCTGCTGTTCGGCGAGGGAGTGGACCGCTATGTCCCGCCGCGCAAGGGGCGGATGCACGCGCTGCGCATCCTGCGCGACATCCTGGTGCTGGAGCCGGGCGGGAAGGGCACCGACTTGGCGGGGGCGCTCGCCTACGTGAACCGCGTGATGAGGAAGCGCGCCGTCGTGTTCGTGGTGTCGGATTTCCTCGCGGCGGGCTACGAAAAGGCGCTGGCGGTAACCCAGCGCCGGCACGACACGATCGCGTTCGTGCTGGACGACGAGCGCGAGGAGGAGTTTCCGGACGTCGGGTGGATGCGGCTGGAGGACCTGGAGACGGGCGAGGACCTCTGGCTCGACACGGGGAAAAAGGAAGTGCGGGAGGGCTTCCGCCGGGCGCAGGATTCCCGGCGGGCGGAGCGCGACCGGATTTTCAAGAAAATGGGGATGGACGCCATCAGGATGAAGACCGGGGAGTCCTACGTGAAGCCCCTGCTGGCGTTCTTCGCGACGCGGGCGCGGAGGTTTAGATGAGGATTTCCCCCCTTTTCACTGCCGACATCTCCCTCTCCCGCATTGCGTTCGGCCAGTGTGCCGAAGGCACACAGTACAAGAGACACCGCTTGCCGCGGGCGCTCCTGCGCCCCAGAGAGGGAGTCCGGGCCAGCGAGGGTGAGGGAATTGGAGGGAAAGGGCGGGGATTTTCTTCGGGTCTCCGGCACCCTCACCCCACTCGGGCCAACTTTTCGGCATGTTCCCTCTCCCCTTCGGGGAGAGGGTGGAAGAACATTCGCGGAACGACGGCAAGTCTTGTCATTCTTCTCCTGCTTGGTGGTTTGGCAATAGCCGGTGAGGAGCCGCCGATAAAGGCGGTGATGGACTTCCAGCCGCGGAAGATGACCATCGGCGACCGGATAAGGTTCACCTTCGAGGTGACCGCCCCCGTCGGGATGGATATTTCGCCGCTGGCGGGCGCGACGGTGTTCGGCGAATGGGAGGTGCTGGAGTCCAGACCGGCAGCGCCGCGGGACGCGGGCGGGGGGATGCTGGAGCGGACATACGAATACACGCTGACCACCTGGGCCGCCGGCAAGTCGGAGTTTCCCGGGCTGGCCCTCTCTTACACGACGACCGGGCGGAAATCCGGGGTGTACCGGACGCCGCCGGCCGCCATAACGGTGGATTCCGTGCTGGCCGGCGAGAAGAACCCGCAGGAGATGCGGCCCCCCAAGGGGCTCATCGGCTACCGCTCCATCTGGCCGTGGGTTTGGGGCGCGCTGGCCGTGGCGGCGGCCTTCGCGGCCGCATGGTGGTGGCGCCGCCGGCGCATCCGCGCCGCGCTCGCCGCCGGGCTCCTTCCCGGCGTTCCCCTGAGGCCGGCGGAGGATGTCGCCCGCGAGGCGCTCGATGAGCTGGCCGTCTCGGGGCTCGCGGAGTCGGGCGAGGTCAAGCTCTTCTACATCCGGCTCTCCGACATCATCCGCCGCTATGTCGAGGGGAAGTTCGGCATCCCGGCCCTGGACCGGACCACCGCGGAGCTCCTGCCGGAAATCCGCCGCGACCCCCGCCTGGGCAGGCTGGCCCCGGAGATAAGGAACTTCTTCGAGGACTGCGACCTCGCCAAGTTCGCGAAATACGTCCCCTCTCCCGACGACATCATGGGCGACCTGGCCCACGCCCGGAAGGTGGTGGACGAGACGGCGCCGAAACCCATCCCTCACCCGGTCGCATCCATGGGAGCCATTAGGCAGGCCCGGGGCGCGGCGGATGATACGGGGCGAAGGGAGGAGGAATGATGGTTTATCGATGCCCCCCTCACCCCTTCGACGGTCCGCAGGAGCGGACGCGTGCAAGGGCACGAGCGGCCTTCGGCCTCGCTCAGGGCTTGCCTCCCCTCTCTCCCCTTGCCCGGGATGGTGACCTGCATTGGCAGGGGGGCGAGGGTGGAATATTTTATGGGGGAGCGCGGTGATTTTCTTCGGGTCGCCGGGATTCCTCTGGCTCCTCCTGCTCATCCCCGCGCTGGCCTTCTACCACGCCCGCTGGAAGAGGCGGGGGGAGCCGGCGCTCGGGTACTCCGCGGTCGCGCACCTGCGTGGGCTGGGCAACCGGACCGCCGCGGCGTGGGCGCGGGCGCGGGGCTGGGCGCGGCTGGCCGCCCTGACCCTGCTGATACTGGCGCTGGCCCGGCCCCAGCAGGGGCTCAAGGGCGACGACCGCTTCACCAAGGCCGCCGACATCATGATTTGCCTCGACGCCTCCGACTCGATGCGCTCGGAGGACTTCAAGCCCAAGAACCGCATAACGGTGGCGAAGGAGTCCGCGGTTCAGTTCGTGGAGAAACGCCGCGACGACCGGCTGGGGCTGGTGGTGTTCGCGGAGCTTCCGCTGACGGTCTGCCCGCTGACGACCGACCGCGGCGCGCTGGTGGGCCTGCTGGAGAGCGTGCAAATCGGCGACGTGCCGCCGAACCGGACGGCCATCGGCGACGCCCTCACGCTGTGCGTGGAGCGGCTGAAACCCTCCGTCGCGAAGAGCAAGGTCATCGTCCTCCTGACCGACGGCGCCAACAACGCCGGGACGGTGGACCCCGCCACGGCGGCCCGGGCGGCGGCCGGGTTCGGGATAAAGGTTTACACCATCGGCGCGGGGGCGCCGGGCGGCGGGATGATGCCGGTGGACGACCCCTTCTTTGGGCGGCGTTACGTGCGGGTGGGCGAGGAGCTGGACGAGGCGGCGCTGACGCGCATCGCGGAGGCCACGGGGGGGAAGTATTTCCGGGCCACCAACGCGAAAGGGCTGAGGACCATCTTCGACGAAATCAACAGGCTGGAGCGGACCGACATCCGGGTGACGGCCTACACCGAATACATCGAGCGGTTCGAATTGTTCCTCCTGCCGGGGCTTCTCCTGCTGGGCCTGGAGCTGGCGGTTGGCGGCCTGCTCCTGCGGGGGCTGCCGTGACGGAGTTGTTCGCGGAACCGGGACGCCTCCTGTGGCTGGCGGCCGTGGCCGCCTGGGCCGCCCTGCTTTCATGGCGGCGCCGGCGGGATTGGCGTGACCTGGCGCGGGTGGGGGACCGCCGGCTGGTCGAGGGGCTCGCCGGGGTCGTGCCTTCCCGGCGCGGCTGGAAGGACGCGCTGGCGGCGGCCGGGCTCACGCTGGTGGTGATTGCGGCGGCCCGGCCCCAGTTTGGGACGAAGATGGCCGAGGTGAAGCGCCGCGGCAACGACGTCTTCATATGCATAGACACCTCCACCAGCATGTCCGCGGAGGACATCGTCCCGAACCGCATGGCGGCGGCGAAGCAGGCGCTCGGCGGGCTGGTTTCCATGTTGAAGGGCGACCGGGTGGGGATAGTGGCGTTTGCGGGGCGGGCCTTCCTCCAGTGCCCGCTCACCCTGGACGTGGACGCGGCGCGGCTTTTCCTCGAGACGGTTGACGTGGGAGCCATCCCCGTTCCCGGAACCGCGGTGGGCGACGCGGTGCGCACGGCGCTGGCGCGGTTCCCGAAGCAGTCGCGGACGAGGAAATACATCGTCCTCTTGACCGACGGCGAGGACCACGGGAGCGACCCCGTCGGCGCGGCGGAGGAAGCCAAGAAGGCGGGCGTCGCCATCTACACCGTCGGGTTGGGCACGCCGCAGGGCGAGGTCCTGCGCGAGCGCGACGCGGGCGGCGCCGTGATGGGATACAAGAAGGACGACAAGGGAGAGACGGTGATGTCGCGCCTTGACGAGGCGACGCTGGCGCGGATGGCGCAGGCCACCGGCGGGAAATATTACCGGGGCGGCGACGACGCGGTAATAGCCGCACTGGCGGGCGAGGTTTCGTCCGCGGCGCGCGAGGCCGTCGCCGGGGGAATGTACCGGGTGCACGAGGACCGTTACCAGTGGTTCCTCCTGCTGGCCGTGCTGGCGCTGCTTGGCGAGTTCGCCATCGCGGAGCGGCGCGGCCACTGGCCCGCGGTTTGGCGCGAATTCCGGGCTATCCGGTGGGATTTGCCCTGGACGAAGCGGGCCGCGGCGCTGGCGCTGGCCGCCGCGCTGGCGCTTGCTTCCGGCGTGGCCCGGGCCGATTTCCGTTCATCGATGAATCAAGGGAACCGGCTCTGTATGGACGGGAAATACGACGAGGCGCGGCAGAAATACTTCAACGCGGAGGTGGAGGCACCGGGCGCGGCGGAGCCGCACTACAACGTGGCCAACACCTACCTCTACGAGGACAAGACCGACGATGCGCTCCGGGAATACGATGAGGCGGACAAGCTGGCGCGGCATCCCCTGCTCAAGTCGGTCATCGCCTACAACCGGGGCTGGACATATGCCCGGACGGGGAAGACGGCGGAGGCGCTGGAGGCGTTCAAGGCGGCCCTCCGCTGGAATCCGGCCGACCGGGACGCCAAGTACAATATCGAATGGCTGAAATCCGGCAAGAAGAACTGCAAGCCCCAGGACGGCAAGGGGCAGGCCAAACCGGACGACGGGAAGGGGAAACAGCAGATGTCCAAGGAGGACGCCGAACGGCTCCTGGAGATTGCGCGGGGCAGGGAGCAGCAGATGCGGGACCGGAAAAAGGGGAAGAAGGAGGAGCAGAAGCGCGGCCCGGGAGGCAAGGACTGGTGAGATCGCGTTTTTCTGCCTTCCGGCGGACACCTCCCTCTCCCGCGCCTGTCATGGGAAATATTGCTGGTGCGCGGGAGAGGGAGTTCTTGGCCGAGAGGGTGAGGGGATTGGAGAAAATACGTCGGAGGATTTCCGGGAAGCTCCACGACCCTCACCCCACCTTGGATTTAATCCGGGGGTGTCCCCTCTCCCCTTCGGGGAGAGGGGTTAAGGGGAATGCTTTTTTGTTGATATGTCTTTTCTTGTTGCCTTTGTGCGGTACTGCGTTGGCGGAGGAGTTCTCCATCCTGGCGGCGGTGGACCGGACACAGGCCGCCGTCAACGAGCCGGTGCACCTGAGCGTGAGAATATCCGGCGCCGGCAGCGATGTCCCCCAGCCCGAAGTGCCGCAGATGCCCGGGTTCGAGGTGTATGCGGCGGGACGCTCCCAGAATGTTTCCATCGTAGACGGGGCGGTTTCCACGGAGGTCGTGTTCACCTATACGCTGGTTCCGCGGTCGCCGGGCAACCAGACCATCCCGTCAATATCGGTCGCCCGGGGCGGCCGGACCTACGCCACCCAACCCATCAACGTGAGCGTGACGAACGCGGCACCGGGCGGTCCGAGCGGCGGTCCCGCGGCCTCGGGGGGGGCATCCCAGCCGAAGCTCCTCTTCGTCACGGGCGAGCTGAACAAGCACTCCCCATTCGTGGGAGAGCAGGTCGTCTACACTTTCCGCTTTTACCGCCGGGTAAACCTGCTTTCCCGGCCGGGCTACCGACCGCCGGACTTCTCCGGGTTCGTCGCGGAGGACCTCCAGCCCCGGGCCTACCAGGGGACCGTGGGCGGGGTCTCCTACGCGGTGGACGAGCTCCGCTACGCCATTTTCCCGGCGACGTCGGGCCAGTTCACCATCGGACCAGCCACGCTCCAGGTGAGCGTGGCGAATTTCGGCGGGGGAGACCCGATGCAGATGTTCTTCGGGGGCGGGGAGGTGCAGACGGTGCGGACTTCCCCCATCGAGGTCAACGTGCGCCCGCTTCCCGCGGAGGGTAAGCCCGCCAACTTCAGCGGGGCGGTGGGCTCCTACCGTATAGCGGCCTCGCTGGACAAGAAATCGGTGGCGGCGGGCCAGCCGGTGACGCTGACGGTGGAACTGTCGGGCCGGGGCCTGGTGAAATCGCTCCGGGAGCCGGCATGGCCGGAAATCGCCGGGGCGCGCCGGTACGAGACGGTCACCGGGCTCACGACGCGCAACGAGGGGACGGCCATCGAGGGGGCCAAGACCTTCAAGGTAATACTCGTTCCGCAGACGACCGGGACCCTGCGCATCCCCCCCGTTTCCTACCCCTGCTTCGACCCCGGGGAGGGGCGCTACGTGACGCTCCGCTCCGAGCCGCTTTCCCTGACCGTGAAGCCGGGTTCGCCGGGCGCGGCGTCCGCGTTCCCGCCGACCGGGGCGGGCGGCCGGGCGGGAGTGAAGACCATGCAGGCGGACATACGGTTCCTGAAGCCTGACCTGGGGAGGGCGCCACCGGGAAGCAGGGCGACGGGAAGCGCGGTCTTCTGGGCGCTCCTGCTGCTGCCCGCCGCGTTCTTCGTGTCGGGCGCGGGTGTCTCCTGGAAACGGAAGATGGAAGAGGGCGACCCCGCGGCCGCGCGGGCGAGCAACGCCCGCCGTTCAGCGGAGCGCCGGCTCGCGGAAGCGAGGAAACTCGCCGGCGGGGCGGCGCTGGAATTCCACGCTTCCCTCCATGAAGTCCTGGTGAATTTCCTCGCCGACCGGTGGAATGTCTCCCCTTCCGGCCTCACGCTCTCCTCGGCGGAGGCGAAACTGCGGGCGCGGGGAGTTCCGGCGGACCTCCTGGAAAAGGTGCGCGCGCTGTGGGAGGAGGCCGACCGCATCCGTTACGCGCCGCAGGCCGCGTCGACGGGGGAACCGGGCAGGAACCTGGCGGCGGCCCGTGAACTCGTCGCCGCGCTGGAGAAGTGGATATGAGTGTGGCGGCTTATCTTTCACCCTCGCCCCGGCGAAGCCGGGGAGAGGGGAGGCAAGCCCTGAGCGAGGCCGAAGGCCGCTCGTGCTCTTGCACGCGTCCGCTCCTGCGGACCGTCGAAGGGGTGAGGGGTGGGAGATGCAGGGAGAGGGGGCGGGAAACGCGAAAAATTCCGTTGGCCGCGGTTCTGGCCGTTCTTCTGTTCGTTGGAGGAGCATGCTGGGCGCGGGAAAAGTCCGCAACTCCTCCCGTATCCGGAAAGAACCTTTTTGCACAGGCGGGCGCGGCATACGAGAAGGGCAGGTTCGCCGATGCGCTGGCGCTTTACGGCGACGCGGAAGCGGGTGGCATGACCCCGGCGCTGGCCTACAACACCGGAAACGCCGAATTCCGCCTGGGCCGCCGGGGCATGGCGGTCCTTTGGTTTGAGCGGGCGCGCGAATTGGCCCCGCGGGACGAGGACATCCGTTTCAACCTCCGCGTTGCGCGCGCCCACCTTTCGGACGAGGGAGGGAGCGCGTGGGAGTTCCTTGACCGGGTGCTCACCCGCCGGGAGCTTCCCTGGGCGGCGGTCGTCCTGGCGTGGCTCACCCTGGTGCCGGCGGGGCTCGTGCTGTGGGGGCGGGTTTCCTGGCGCGGCGCCCGGAAGTTCGTCGCGCCGTGCGGCGTCCTGCTGGCTGTCGTGGCGGCCTGGCTCGTCCTGCGCGAGCGCGCCGCGGCCGAACCGTGGGCGGTCGTCACCACGCCTGTAGCGGAGGCGCGCTCCGGGCCGGGGGAGAACAATCCGGTGGGATTCACCGTTCCGGAGGGGCGGCGGTGCCTCGTGCTGGGCTTCCGTCCCGGCTGGACGGAGATAGGGGTCCCCGCCCAGGGGCTCAAGGGCTGGGTGAGGGAAGATAGCGTCGAAAGGCTGGACTTGTCGCCGGCGGCCCGGTGAGTTTGCCGACTGCGGGCGGCAACCGCTCCGGAACGCGATAATATCATCAGGATGAACCGCCGCCTTTCCGCCGGATTCCTTCCCATGTTGGCGCTTCTTTCGATGGTCGCGCGCGCGGACGCCGGCGGCCTGAAATTGGAATGGTCGTTCACCTTCAACGGGGATGGCAACGCCGCCGACCGGGCGGAGGCGGTGGCGTTGGGTTCGTCCGGCCATGTGCTGGTGGCTGGATACGAGACGAGAACCGACCTCGCGGAAAAGGAAAACTGGCGCGTAATCGAGCTGGATGCGAAGGGGAGCCTGGTGTGGAGCGTGTCGTGGAATGGAAGCCGGAACGACACCGATATCGCCTACGGCGTGGCCGTGGTTCCTTCTGTCGGTATTTTGGTGGCAGGAATTTCGACCACCTACTACGGCGGTCAGGACTGGCTTGTCAGGAAATACGGGACCGACGGCAGCCTGATTACGAGCACCACCTATGACGCTGATAACGGGGATGACATTGCCTGGGGCATCGCAGCGGTGCCGGGCGGGGACTTTGTCGTGGCCGGCTGCGAAACCACCAAAGCGGAGGCGAAGAATTGGTCCGTTCGGCGATATTGCTCCTGCGGCGGCCTGAAGTGGAGCCTTACCGTGAATGGGGACGCGGACGGGAACGATGAAGCCAATGCCGTGGCGGCGGACACTTCCGGGGGCGTGGTAGCGGCGGGATACATTGACAACGGGGCGACGAAATTGGACATGGTCATAATGAAATTCAATGTGAACGGTACGACCGCCTGGACGCAGACGGTCGAAACCGCGGATGACGAGGCGGCCACCGGTGTTGCCCTGGATGCCTCGGGTAATGTCTGGATGGCGGGCTGGCAGAATGTCGGGGGGGATAACTACGGGTGGCGAATCCACAAGTATGACTCAAGCGGGAGTACGCTCTGGTCCGCAAGCTACGATAATCCTTCGGCCGACGGCACCACCTGTCCGCTCGCACCTCCCCCCCCGCCTTACCCCGATGACCGGCCGGCGGGAATTGCGGTGGACGCCCGGGGAAACGTCATCGTGGTCGGGTGGGAGCAGGTGGCACCCCAACCGGCCTGCGCGCCGCCGTGGGTGCGGAATTGGCTTATCCGGATTTATGGGCCCAGCGGCACTCTTATTGCTTCAACCACTTACATGGACCCATCCAATTTGGACGGCAGGGCGACCTCGGTGGCCGCTGACGCGTGCGGAAACATCTACGTGGCGGGATGGCAGACCTGGCCGTCCGGCGCCGGCGGGGAGAACTGGATGGTCAGGAAATATTCGCGGCCCGGCTGGGGATGCGGCGGAGGCGGCGGGGGAGGCGAGGAAACCGTTGCGGGGCCGGCCCTTGACCGTAACGTATTCCGTCCCTCCCGCGGAGAAACGCTGAAGGTCAGGATAAGACCGGCAAGCGCCGAACCGCCCGTAGCGGTCGTCTATACCGCCTCCGGGCGCATGGTCAGGCAATTATACGATTTCAGGCAGGACGGAAACGGCGGAAAGTCCGCTACTTGGGACGGACGGAACGAGGACGGGGTGAGGGTCGTCCGCGGCGTGTACCTGGTCAGGTTGAGCGGCGGCGGGAACCCCTCGGCCATTCTCAAAGTGGTTGTGAAGTGAGAGAATCTTTCCGTGGCTAAAGGGGACTGTCCATATTGCCGCCAGCCGGGCGCGGTCAGGATACTCTGGTCGGTCCGCTGTCCCAACGGCGCCTGCCCGAAATACGACCCCACGCTGGCCAAGCGGCAGATGCAGGCCGCGGTGGCGCGGCGCAAGGGCGGTCCCGTCCCGTTCGAGTGGAATTCGCGCCGGACCACCGGTGTCTTCCTTATGCTGCTCGGGCTGGCGCTGTTTGTCATGCTTCACGGATTCATTGGGCTGGTTGTCGGAGGTTCGGTGGCCGTGCGGGGGTTCAAGATGATGGATTTGGGGGAATGGCTGAAGGGGGCCGAACAGGCCGCCCGCCAGGGCAGGGAGGAGGAGGAAGGGAAGGAAAGCGGGGAGCGCGAGGTTTGGAGCTCCGGTTCGATGGACGACATTGAGAAGGAGGAAAAGAGGGAAGAGTTCGAAATGGACGAGGAAATGAGGAAGCAGGACGAAGAACAGAAGCGCCGATCCGCCGACGAAAACCGCCTGAACTAATCAGTCGTATCCAACAGCTGTCGCCCGAACCTCCCTCTCCCGCACAATCCAGGGTCAAGGGTGTATTGATGCGGGAGAGGGAGTCATAAGCGGAGAGGGTGAGGGAACCGGAGTGGAATCTGGAAGATTTTCCCTGTTTCTCCTCCGCCCTCACCCTCCCCGGCCAATAGCCTTTGCCTCTCCCCTCTCCCCTTCGGGGAGAGGGGAAGGAACTTGCCTGCCCGTTACCTGTGTTCCTTCTTGAGTCCCCTCCAGATGTCTATCAGCCCGTCCGCCGCCTTCCGCCAGGTGAAATTGGCCAGCGCCCGGGCCCGGGCCTTCCTGCCCAGGGCGCGGCGCAAGCGGGCGTTCCCCGCCAGGGAGTCCAGCGCGCGGGCCAGCGCCGCCGCATCCTTCTCCCGCACGATTAGCCCGCCGTCGCCGACCCCCCAGGCGTTGTCTCCCGAGGTGGTGCTGACGACGGGAAGGCCGGAGAGCATCGCCTCTATCTGCGTCTTGGCGAACTGCTCCTTCCAGTCGGGCATGTCCGGGGGCCGGGAGATGGTGGGATGGCAGAAGACGTCCATCGCCGAATAGTACCGGGCCATTTTATCGGGGGGGACCGCGCCCGCCCAGCTGATGCGGCGGGAAATGTCCAGGCGCGCGGCAAGTTTCCGCATATCCGCTTCCAGCGGGCCCGACCCGACCACCAGCAGGCGGTGCGGGCGCCGCATGAGGGCCGAAGCCCGCAGGAGGATTTGAAGCCCCTTGCCGAGGAACATCCTCCCGGCCCAGCCGATTACCGGGCCGCCCGGCGGAAGCGCGGAGCGGACGGGCGAACGGGTTCCGGGCCGGAATTCCCGCTCGTCGGCTCCCCAGGTGCGCAGGAAGGCGGGGCCGCGGTAGCCCTTGAGCCGGGTCACGCGGACGACCTCCGGGCCGCTCGTGACGATGGCGTCGGCCCGGCGCAGGACCGCCCGTTCTATCGCCGGCCAGGGCCAGCGGTAGCGTGTGGACACGTTCCGGAACAGGTGGAGGACGAGGGAGGCGTGTGGCGCGAAGACGGGCCGCAGGAGCGCCGCCCCGGCGGCGGCCAGCGACCCCGCCTCCTCGGCGACGTGGATGATGTCCGGCTTGAACCCGGCGAGGCGGGACGGCAGGTCAAGGTAGAGGTCGTATCCGGGGCCGCGCCGGAGCCGCACGACCCGGCCGGGGGACAAGGTGAAGCGCGAACCGGAACCGGCCCCGCGGATGGTGAACGGACGCCGTATGGTCCACAGGCGTTGGCGCTCACGGGCCTTGCGGGGGGCGATGACCAGCAGTTCGACGCCGCGCCGGCGGACCGCCTCGTGGAACAGGCGCTGGTTGCCCGGGTCGGCGGCCGCATGCCAGATGAAAAGTATTTTCATTGCAATCACAGCTTAGATTATCAGACCTTCAATCAGTCTTGAGAGCGCCAGGATATTTACGCCGTGTTATGGCTCGGGACCGGCCTCCTCCGACACGCTCGCCCCGCCCACCGTGCGGGGCTCGCTCCGCTGCCGGTCTCGCGCTCGTCGCGGAATCATTGCGGGACAATGATTCCGCGACACCATGGTCGCGCGTCCTCCGTCGCTGTCGTTGGGGCAGCGCCGCGACTACGGAGCGACCGGCAGAGGGTCGTCGTAGGCCGGTCGCCTCGCCCATGTCAGATTATTTGGGAAGTATAGCGGTTGAAACGCGCAACGGGTAAGCGATAGGATAAGCCACGATGACTGGGAAAAGGGGGAAGGAGCGGGGGTTCACGCTCGTCGAGATGATGGTCGTGATGGTAATTATGGGCATCCTGGCTGTTGCCGCCGCGCAAGCAGTCCGGACGTGGAGCAAGTCGGTGGCGCGCATCGCCGCCAAGGCGAGGCTGACCACGATAAAGAGCGACATGCTCCGGCTCGCGGTATTGGTAAGGGGATACAAGGCCGCTATGGGGGCTTTCCCGATAATCGCTCCGTGGCCCGCCAAGGTGCCGTGCAAGAACCCGGTTCCCTGGACGATGCCCGCACCGGGATTCGATGGGCTGGGCTGGGCCCCGTCGGACAACCCGACCTACGTCCAATATTCCGTGGAGGGCTGGGCGACCGGATTCCTCGTTGATGGGCTGGGCGACCTCGACCGGGACGGCACGCTGGAGGTCTTCCATGTCTACGGCCTCTGGGAGGACACCAACATGTTCGAGGGCCCCCTACCCTTTATTTCATCGTCCTCGATTCCGACTTCACCCTAGGCCGTCCCGGCGCGTAAGGTGACGCCCCGACACTCCGGCCTGCGGCTTGCGGTCCTTTCGCACAGCGCGGTGGAGCGTTCGCACCAGCGCAAGTGGGAGCTGGCCGCCGCGGCCGGATGGACCGTCCTCCTGCTCGTTCCCCGGAAGTGGCAGGAGGGCTCACGCTGGATTCGGGGGGAGTCGCGCCGTTCCGGCCGGCTGTTCGTTGAGACGGTCCGGGGGCCGGGCGAAGGGAGGGTGGCCCGCTGGCTTCCGCTGGGGCTGGGCCGCCGGCTGGCGGGATTTTCGCCGGACCTGGTTTACGCGGAGGAGGAATTCTATTCGCTGGCCTGCCGGGCGGCGGCGCGCGCCGCGCGGAAGATGGATGTTCCCTTCGCCTTTTTCACCTGGGAGAACATTTCCCGGAAGTACCGCTTCCTGCAGGAAAGGCTCATCCCGCGCGTCCTCGCCGGAGCCTCGGGCGCCGTGGCGGGGAATGCCGAGGCCGCCCGCGTGCTTCGGAAGCGGGGTTTACGGGGCCCCGTGGCGGTCATTCCGCAATACGGGGTGGACCGGGAAGTATTTTCTCCGCGCCGCCGGGCGGCCTGCCGCCGCGCCCTGGGCTGGCCGGCGGAGGGGGCCATATTCGGCTACGTCGGAAGGCTCCTGCGGGAGAAGGGCGTGGAGACTCTGCTGTCGGCGGTTGCGCGCGCGGGAGGCGGGGCCCGGGCCGCCATTGTCGGCGCCGGTCCGCACGAGGAGGCCCTTCGCCGGGACGCCGGCGCCCTCCTGCCCGGCCGCGCGCTGTTCCACTCCCCGGTCGAGCGCTCCCGGGTTGCGGTCGTGATGGGGGCGCTGGACGCGCTGGTGCTTCCCTCGCGGACCACGGGGGAGTGGAAGGAGCAGTTCGGGAGGGTCCTGGTGGAGGCGCTGGCCTGCGGCCGCCCCGCCTTCGGCTCCGATTCGGGGGAAATCCTGTCGGTGCTGGGGGACCGGAGGTTCGTGTTTCACGAGGGCGATGCCGCGGGGCTGGCCCGGAAGCTCCGGGGCGTCCGCCGGTACCGGAGCCTTGTTCCCGCGCTTCGCCGGCGCGCGCTGGCGCGCTTCTCGGAGGAGGCGGTGGCGCGCGCCACCACGGGCTTCCTGCGCGGCCTGGTTAAATCATGATTTGGGAGGAAAATCATTTCAACATGGGGGAATGTCCTATGTCCGTACCTGACACTGAAACACGCTTTCCGTCATCCCCGCCGCCGGCCCGGAGTGGAATCCATGAAACAGAAAGGAGACTTTCCCATGCATACCTTATCACCTAAATGGATAATGATTTATTTGGTTGTATCATTACTTTCCTTTTTTCCATCGAGCCGTTCTTTCAGTAAAGATTATGAATGGAGTATAATTAAAAACGAAATAAAGGCAAAAGATGCTGAAAAGCTGAAGAAAGCAAGGACATTCATACCTAAAGAAGAAAAGGCGTTTATTTATAGTAGTACTATCTATATTGCCGCTGTTTATACGCGCCATATTGACTTCTATGTATTACCTGCTGGAGTGAAGGTCGTAGCTGATACAAGAATGAATAAAGCGACACCCCTTTACTATAATCAAGTCCGTTGTGGAATATATGGGCGTCCCGTTTTCCTAAATGGCGGCAAGGAGATAAGTTTAAAACCTCATAAGATAATAAGGTTTACTTATAATATTACATCGCGATCAGAAGAACCTTTTGTACCAGGTGATTACTATAGTCCATGCATCTATTTACTTGTGGCAACGAATATGCAATCTCCTTTAGGAATAACTTCTTATTCCGATGAAGAGGAACGTGAATATCTTGCCTTGGTTGAAAGAAAAGAATGGAAAACTCCCAAAGGTGATTACGATGAGTTCTATGGGATGTTTAGTATTGATGGAACGCTAATATTTAGGGCGAAAGAACATGCTGCAATGCCAGATAAGTGGATTAACAATTGGTGTATTTCCCCCAATGGTGAGGTGGCAATATTTGCAATAGGCAGAGCATTACATCATGATGCTTGCCGTTTTTGTGATTTCAGGTGTGTGCGGCGAGTACTTTACTGGAAGAAAGGAAAAGGGATTGATAATATTTCACTCGCAGAGGTCTTGAATAAATACCCGAAACTAAAAGATACTGCGAGATTTATATATTGGACCCGAAATCATCCGGGTGGTTCGGTTGGGGGATGTGAATGAAAAGTAGTTTCGGTGTCAGGTACTTACATCTTATTTATCGGGTAGAATGGGCGGCCAATGGCAAGGCCACCGAGAATCGAATACGAGGGGGCCTATTACCACGTAATTAACTGCGCGACCTGGTTGAATTGGAGAAAGGTGTCGCCCATGAAAGCGGGGTCTGTCAGCGGCCTTCCGTTATCCTTTATTGCAACGCGACTTGCTTGCCTTTATTGTCCTGAGGGTGTCGCCCAACACCCGCAGGTAAAGGCGGTCTTTGGGCCTCCGTAACGCCTGCTTGCTCCTGAGGATCCGTTCGATGGGAAGGACCGGCACCTTGAACGGGCCGAGCGGAATCCGGATGGCGGCCTTTCTCTCCTTGTCGAATTCGCCGAGTCCGTGCATGCTGAGCACGATGTCGAAAAGCTCCACGTTGTCCCCGACAAAAACCGGCGGGTTGTCGCCTATGGGCGGGAGGTAGGTCGCGCCCACCTTCTTGAGGGCCTTCCGGATGCGGGGGTCTTCTAGGTCCTTGAACCAGAGGTCGATGTCCTGGGTGACGACCGCCGCGCCCTGCAGGGCGGCCGCCGACAGGCCGACTATCATGAAGTCGACCCTCGCCCTGACCAGTTCCCTCAGGAAACGGATTTCCCGCTCAGTGAATATCAGGCCTTTGCGAGCGGACAAGCGCCCTCCTCAGCCGGTCGACCGGCTTTTCCTTCAGCAGTACCAGCGTGTGCCTCGCGGTTTCGCGGTCTATTCCCCTGTTGCGCCGCACGATTTCGTCCACATCGGCCAGGAGGGCGCGCATCTCCTCCGTTCCGGCGTCGTCGGCGGTGAGCAGCGCGTCCGGCCTGACGCCCAGCCTGGCGCCGACCGCCTCGAGGGTGCGGGGGAAAACGGACTTCCTCCGCGCCAGCGAATAAAAAGCGTTCCTGCTGACGCCGGCCGCGGCGAGCAGTCCGCTGAGCGTCTCGCCGCGCTCCCGGCACAATGCCTTGATGCGTGCGATGGATATTCTCACATCATTAGTGTACCATATTATGGTACTATCTTCATGATTATGTATGCGGAATACGGTGCCAGGGATTGACGATTCACATATCCTGCCTGGAATATCCGGACCATGGGCAGGCCACCGGGAACCGAAAACGAGAGGGCTATTAATGAGGTTCGCCGAATACAGTGACGCAACAAGTGTTATGGGGAATGGATTGGGATGTCACTGATATATGCGAGGCTCATTAGGACGTATCCATGAAAGGCTGTCCCGTTTCAAGCACCTCCGCTCTTTTCATAGTCCTCCTCTTAATCTGTCCCAAAACCAGTCATCCGGGGTCAGGTATCCATCCTCTCTCAAAAGCCGAATAGTCA